>ENA-OOUZ01000011-OOUZ01000011.1-human-gut-metagenome-genome-assembly--contig:-NODE-11-length-112415-cov-2.761962_pt1 | contig 112415 bp, 109 predicted proteins | sample MGYA00241546_ERZ501274 | MGnify/ENA primary metagenome ERZ501274 (study PRJEB25962, sample SAMEA2042363) | human gut metagenome | biome: human gut; feature: human-associated habitat; material: faeces...
TTTTGGGTATAGAAAAAGCCCGGAAAATGGCGTATTTCCGGGCTTTTTTAGCATTTTGAAGTTGTCGATTATCGCTTGCTGAACTGCGGTGCGCGACGAGCGGCTTTGAGGCCGTACTTCTTACGTTCCTTAACGCGAGCGTTACGGGTCAACATTCCAGCCTTCTTGAGGGTGGAACGATCTTCGTGGGCTTCGAGCAACGCACGGGCGATGCCAAGACGGATCGCTTCGGCTTGTCCAGTGAAGCCGCCGCCTTCGACGAAGGAGACGACATCGTACTTGTCTTCAGCGCCAAGAAGGGCAAGGGGCTGCTTCAAGTTCTGGATGAGGGTGGCATAGGGGAAGTATTCCTTCACTTCGCGGCCATTGACCGTGATTTTGCCGCTGCCAGCAACAACGTAGACGCGGGCGACCGAGGATTTACGGCGGCCAGTTCCATAATATTTTTCGTTAGCCATGGGTTATCTCCTTATTTGCTAAGGTCGAGAACGACCGGTTTTTGAGCGGATTGCTCGTGCTTGTCGTCAGCATAGACGTGAAGCTTCTTGATCATCTGACGGCCAAGAGGTCCTTTCGGAAGCATGCCCCAAACGGCACGTTCCATCATTTCGACCGGGTATTCCTTGAGCATGACGCCGGAGGAACGGGTGCGGAGACCACCGTTGTATCCAGAAACGTTGTAGTAGTTTTTCTTGGATTGCGGATGGTTGCCGGTGAGTTTCACTTTCGAGGCATTGATGATGATGACGTTGTCACCGCAATCAAGGGTCGGAGTGTAGGTGGGCTTGTTCTTGCCCATGAGGATGACCGCGACTTTGGAAGCCAAGCGGCCGAGAGGGATGTTGGTAGCATCAACGACGTACCAATCGTGTTGGACAGTCGAAGCTTTCGCCAACGTGGTTTGACGCTGCATAGTAATTTCCTTTCTGATAATTGATAGACAGAGTTTCTTTTGAAACGCCGTGTTGTATTATCCTTAGCATACCCCCCAATGTCAAAGAAATTTCAAGACTTTCATTTTCTTTTAGACAACGTTTTCTTATAATTGTTGCGTGAAAGAAAAGAAAATTCAAAAATTACTCGATTTTGCCGAACTAAATGATGGATACGTTTCTGTGGCAGAAGCCAGGGAAAAAGGCATTGCTCAGACCTATTTATGCATGGCAGAGGAAGAAGGGATCTTCAAAAAAGTCTGCAAAGGGCTCTATGTGAAAAAAGGGTATGAGGTAGATCCCTTCACCATTCTTCATTTCCGATACCGCAAAGCCGTATTCGCTTCTCGAAGCGCTTTATTTCTCCATGGCATCCTGAAGGAACAGCCCAAGGAATTAGAAGTTTATCTCCCAAGAAACTATATGACTTCCGGCATCGAAGGATCTCGTTCCTATCACGTATCAGGAGACGATTTCCTTTTGGGCCTTGGCCTTGCCGTTTCTCCTCACGGCCCTCTTGTTCCTACTTATGATAAGGAACGAGCCTTTCTAGACGTATTACGTCATTACAATCGATACGAGGACGAAGAATACCGTTCCATCCTGTCTCAAGCAAAAAGCTACGACTTAGACCACGAAAAACTATTAAGGTACGCGGACGCGTTTCACGTGCGCGAGGCCGTAGTAATGGCTTTAAAAGGAATTTGGTAAGAAAAAGGACTCCTATGAAGGAGCCCTGAATCGTCTTGTTTTAGGATTAGAGGTTTTCGACATTGGTATAGACGGCTTGGACGTCTTCGCATTCGTCGAGCTGTGCCTGCATGTCTTGGAGCTTGCCAAGGGCGTCGCCATCAACGGTGATCCATTCGTTCGGATACATCGTGGTTTCAGCGCGGTCGAAGTCAGTCACGCCGAGATCCTTAAGGGCGTCTTTGGCTTTGTCCATGTCACTAGGTGCAACGCGGACTTCAATTTCTTCGTTGTCATCAATCGAGACTTCGCGAACATCGATGTCACCTAAAATCAAGGCTTCTTCAACAGCGTCGCGGGTCGCTTGTTCGGTGGCCTTGAAATTCAAGATGCCGAGCAATTCAAAGTTATAGGCAACGCTGGCCATCTTGCCGCCTTTGCGGGTGACGATAGTGCGAACGTTGACCAAAGCACGGTTCACGTTATCGGTGAGGGTATCAACGATGATGTTGCTGCCTTCCGGTCCCATGAATTCATAGCGGCCCTGGATATAAGCAACGGCGTCTCCGCCTTTGGCTTTTTCAATGGCGCGTTCAATGACGTCTTTTGGGCATTGTTTGCGATATTTTTCAATCGCGCTGCGAAGCGCGAGGTTGCTCTCGGGATTCGGATCGCCGGATTTTGCCGCTGCATAGATTTCTTTCGAAGCACGCATGTAGATCGCGGACTTCGCTTTGGCGGTGGCCGCCATGGCCGCTGCACGAACTTCAAAGTGTCTTCCCATAAAAACTCCTGGTTTTTGCGCGTCTACTATACCACTAGGAAAAACCGAGAAAAAGGTAAATGTAATAAACTACACACGCATACGCACGCGAAATAGGCTATTTTTCGCTTTTTTTCGTTAATGAAAGCGTTTCGAGGCGGTGTAAATGATGCTTCTTAATAAATTCGTGGAAGGGAGCGTCGCTTACTTCGTCGTAAATGGAAGGAAGATGAGCGTCGACTCCAATCACGCAGTCTGACCCTTCTTCGGCAACGATATCCCAAAAGAGAGGATAAGGATAATGGGCAATGCGTTCGTCGTTTAAGTCCAGTTCCGGAGAACGGGACTTCGGGCCCATATTCACTTCCAAAGGAATTCCAAGTTCTTTGGCTTTTCTAGCAATGCGTCTAGAAACCTCACGGGTATGCGAATTCCAGCTTGGATACCAAAGCATGAAGAAATCGGGATGGCAGACATAAAGAAAAAGCCCCGATTCCATCCCCTCGATCACGGCATCGCAATAATCATCCAACGCTTGATCGGCATCTACTTGGTTGCCATACCAGCAAAACTGGTCGTCACGCAAAAAGCAATGCTGTCCTAAAATCAGGTATTCCACCTTCCCGCTTTCTAATAAATCGCGGTAATAGGATTCGTAACGTCTCCCATACCATTCGCATTCAAACCCAGTATGGATTTCGATTTGGTCTTTGTATTTTTCTTTGAGGCGAGCCACGGAATCGAGGTAATCCGGAAGCAGATAGGGGGCTCCCCGCATTCTTAGCTGAGTTTTGTCCGGCAAAATGACGTGATCGGAGAATCCAAAAATCGAAATTCCCGCGCGGATACCCGCCTGGACGTATTCTTCATCCTCCCCAGTCGCGTGCCCACAACGGACCGTATGGCTATGGTAATTCGCTTTTAATTGCATGGATAAAGCACCTCCAAAAGGCAAAGCCCTTCCGCGGGAGCTTTGAAGGACATGATTTTCCTTTGTTCTCTTTCTAAACGTTCTTTAATATCTTGAACCTGGATTTTCCCTAAAGCACATTGGAAGGCCGCGCCCATTAAAAATCGAACCATGTAGGTCATAAAGCCATTCGATTTAAAAACCACGGATCCCGTTCGTTTTTCCATATCCACCTGGATGTCTTGAATATGAACGTCACGGATAAAGCCGTCCTTATCCTCGGCTTTGGAGGTGAAATTCTTAAAGCAATGCTTTCCTTCAAAGGCTTCTAATGCCTCTTGGAATTTTTCCAAATCAAAATTCCTTCGGTCGCCTAAATAAGCCACCACATCGGCTTGAAGGGGTAACTTTGGCCCAAAGGAAAAATCGTATCGGTATATTTTCCCGTAACAGGAATGGCGGGCATCGAAAGACAAAGGGACTTCTTTTAATTCCAACACTTCCATCGTGCGGGGTAACAAACGATTTAACGCGTACATAAAATGGGTTAAATCACAGATTTCTTTCGCCTCAAAGGTAAAGGTCTGTCCTAACGCATTCACTCCAGCATCTGTTCTTCCCGCGGCTTTAATCACCGTTTTTCTTCCCGTCAAATAGGTGAGTTGTTCTTCCAAAATTCCCTGAATCGTCTTTCCTTCTTTTTGCCGTTCAAAACCAAGGTAGGGGGCTCCTAAATAGGAAATCTTTCCAAAATATTTTTTCATGGGACCATCACTCCAAACAAAGCGAAGATATCCACATGGAGACAGGATAACGTGATAAATCCGGACATAACAATGGCCGCGAAAAGGAAAGCGAATAAGTCGCTCCAATGGAATTTTAGAATCCGATATTTGGTTCTTTTGGCAGCAGGATCGTATCCGCGACATTCCATAGCGTTTGCCAGTTCCTCGCTGCGCATAAAGGAAGAAACAAATAAAGGGATGATTAAAGAAGTCACCCCCGCAATGCGACGGAACAAAGAACCGTGCTCAAAATCCACGCCACGCGAGGACTGGGCCTTCATGACACGAGTCGCGTCCTCTAATAACGTAGGAATAAAACGCAAGGCAATCGAAATCGTCATGGCGACTTCCGCGGCGGGGAAATGCAAAATTTTTAAGGGGGACAGGTACCATTCAAACGCATAGGTAAGGTCCAAAGGCTTCGTCGATGCCGTAAGAATCATCGTGAGTTCAATCATGAGGACGAGACGTAATAGAATCCGCCCTGCTTCTGCAAAGGAATCCCAATAGACGGTCCAGTTATTGAAAGCGGGGACGGTCCAAGCCACGCCAAGAGTCGGATTTTGATAAGGAACCAAGCAATAGATGACAAGAAGAAAAATCACCATGAACCACAGGGACCTTAAATTCGAGATGACGCTACGAATGGACATGTGGGTGCTCCATAAAATAATAGAAATCACTAAGACCATGACCGCCTGCATCAAATAAGACATCGCCCAGGCATTCACCAAAGACCCATCATCCAAAACATGTTGAAAAGGGAAGAAGACCGCGACCATTAAAAGGATGGTCGTGGCAATTTTCACGCGAGGATCCAACCGATGAACCCAAGAAGAATAGGGTACGTATTTCCCTAAGGCGAACCCCTTCATCATAAGGTTTTCTCCTTGTTGGATGCGATTTGTTTGGCCAAGGTTTGGCAGTCTACAATTTTCCCTTCATCCAGTTTCATTCCCTTTTGCTTTAGGCGGGTGATGAAGGAATATAGCAACGGGGTTTCTAGGCTAAACCGTTCCATGTCCTCGCTGAATAGTTCTACTGGGGTGGAAATTCGCGCGATTTTCCCCTGATCCATCACAATGACTTTGTCGCAATAACGAAGCACCAAATTCATATCGTGGGTCACTAAAATAATCGTGGTTCCCTCTTGGTGGATTTTCTCAAATAAATCCATCAAAGCCAAAGCTCCCGCTGGGTCTAATCCCGCGGTCGGCTCATCGATAATCAAATAGGAAGGACGATAAGCCAAGATGCCGGCAATGGCCACGCGTCGTTTTTCTCCCCCGGAAAGTTCTAATGGGGAACGCTTGTCAAAGGATTCGTCCAAGCCTACCATTCGCAAAGCCTTATGGGCTTCTTCTAATGCCTCCGGCCCCTTCATCCCAAAATTCTTAGGTCCATAGGCAACGTCTTTTTCCACCGTATCTTCAAATAACTGATATTCGGGGAATTGGAAAACCAAACCAACGTGACGACGTAATTCTTTTGTTTTCTTGGTCCGTTTCTTTTTGTCGCTGGAATTGCAAAAATCATCGACTTTCACTTCGCCCGAAGTTGGGTTAAGCAAGGCGTTAATATGTTGAATCAACGTGGATTTTCCACACCCCGTTCGACCAACAAGGGCAACGAAGGACCCGTTTTCGATATCCAAAGAAACGTCTTTTAACGCCTCGTATTCTAAAGGCGATTTCCGGTTATAGATAAAGGAAACATCATGGAAGTTTATCGGCATAGATATTCCTCCAGTTCCTGCGTGGTCTTGATGCTATCAGGGATAGCAAGCCCTTCTTTTTCTAACGCATCCTTCATTTCAAAGAAAAAAGGCACGCCTAATTTCATGGAACGTAGTTCATCGATATGGGAAAAGACTTCGTTTGGCTTTCCTTGAAGACGGATTTCTCCTTCGTCTAAAACAATGACCTCATCGCTATGAAAAGCCTCTTCAATATCATGGGTAATGGAAAGCAAGGTCAAGGAAGGATTCTCATCCCTCATCTTGCTAATCAATTCATGGATTTCCCTTTTGCCTTTAGGATCTAGCATCGCCGTTGCTTCATCAAAAATCACTAAATCGGGGTGCATGGCCAAAACCCCAGCAATCGCGACGCGTTGCTTTTGCCCTCCGCTAAGCATCTGGGGTTCATGATCGAGGAAGTCTTGCATCCCCACTTCTTGAGCCACCTTTTCAATCAGGGGCTGCATTTGTTCGTGGGGAACCTGTCGGTTTTCTAATCCGAAAGCAATGTCGTCTTCCACCGTCGAACCTACGAACTGGTTATCTGGGTTTTGGAAAACAATGCCGATTCGAGAGCGGATAGAAGCAAGATTTTTACGGTTCAAGGGGATGCCAAAAGCTTCGATGTCCCCATCAAATCCACCTAGTAGTCCCATGATGCATTTGGCTAAGGTCGATTTCCCGGAGCCATTATGCCCGATGATGGAAACATATTGGCCAGGATAAACGGAAAAGGAGACGTCCTTGAGCACTTTAACGTCTTCATCATAGCCATATCGAAGATGGCAAACATCCAAAAGGGGCTTATTCATGTTCTTCCTCCTTTTGGCTTTCTTTCCGTTTTTTATGCCAAACGATTTCAACGATGAGGACCGTTGCAATAAACCCAGCAATCAAGACGCCTAATAACGTCCAAAGAACCCAGTCCGTGCGGTTCTTATCATTAAGAAGCGGCACAAAAATCGCGATGCCGGCCAATCCGTAGCATAACGCGATGATGAAGATGCGGTAAAAAACGGAATGATTCACTTCGCACTGATCTCCACATTCCGCCCTTCGTAGCGGCGGTATTTGACTCCAGCCATATCCAGAATTCTTCTCGAAGCCTGTTCTTCCAAATGGTCATGGTATTTGTCATCGGCAAAGATGATTTCCTTGATGCCGACTTGAACGATGGCTTTCGCGCATTCGTTGCACGGGAAGAGGGTGACATAAATCGTGCATCCATTTAAAGCAGAACCATCACGGGTATTCAAAATCGCATTGAATTCGGCGTGGCAAACATAAAGGTATTTGGAATCGAGCCCTTCTCCATGCCCCCAGGGGATTTCATCGTCACAAACGCCGCGAGGCATGCCGTTATAGCCAATGGAGACAACTTTATGGTTATCGTCGACAATGCAGGCGCCCACCTGAGTGGACGGGTCTTTGGAACGCATCGCAGAGAGCTTAGCAAGCCCCATGAAATATTCGTCCCATTTGAGGTTATTCGTTAAGGGTTTCGTATTTTCAGCCATAATGATGCGTCTCCTTTGTTAACCAAAATATCATACACGAATGCGCGTGCGTGCCTAGAGGGGCAAAACTAGATTTCCCAGGGAAAAGTGCAAGGTCTTTACCACGATTCAGCCAGCAAATAATCGCAAAGATGGACGATGCGGATTCCCGATTCTACCCCCGTGTCTAATTCATTTAACGTGACCACGTACTTGGGGTAATGATCTTGAATGGACAAAAGATTTGCCACTTCGCGTTCCGAGTTTGCAGGCAACTGAACGCAGACCTGTACGTAAATTCGTTCTTTTCGTCTCTCCGCGACAAAATCAATTTTCTTATCGCCGATCTTGCCTACGTAAACGTTATAACCGCGACGCTTGAGTTCCAAGAAAACGATGTTTTCCAATACGGCATCCAGCATCTTCCGGTCATATCCCTGCAAGGCATATCGGAACGAAACATCGGATAAGTAGTATTTTTCTTGGGTCTTTAAAATGTTCTTGCCCTGCAAATCATAACGTTGGCAGGGATAAAGAATAAAGGCTTGTTCTAGCCAAAGAAGATAGTTATAAATGCTTTCTACCGAAATGGAGCGATGCTCGCTTTTTAAAAACAATGAAATCGAATGGGCGGAAAACGTCTTCCCCATATTTTCCATGACAAATTTCACGACACGGTCAAACAAGTCCTGCCTCTTAATGGCATGGCGTTTCACGATATCTCTCGATATCACCGTATGATAAATCCCATCCACGATTTGATAGGCGGAAGAAGCTTCGTAATTTCCCAAAGCCACGACAGGAAACCCGCCGAAGCGAATGTATTCTTGAAGTAGTTCTTTTTTTGGATAGGGGACGATCGCCTTTAAAATCCACGTATTCGCGGAAAGACAAAGGATAAACCGGAATTAAAACATATCGGCCAGTAAGGTAAGTCGAAATTTCGCTCGACATCAATTTGGAGTTGGACCCCGTTACATAGATATCGGCATGGCCACCTTCCAATAAACCATTAACCGCTTTTTCCCATCCGGGCACTTCTTGGACTTCATCCAGCAATACATAGCAACGTTCCTTGCCCTTCATCAAGGCCATCAATTCGTCGTACATCTGTTTTGCCGTTATATCGGACGGAATGTCCATTTCCGTATATTTTTTTAAATAATGAAGTCTTTTGATATTCCTTTTCGTTCGAGCTCAAGGCATACCATATCGAAAATGGTGGATTTTCCACCTCGGCGGACCCCTGCCAGAATTTTGACGATAGGTTGGTCCATAAACGGTTTTATGGCATTTATGTAATCGGGTCTATTAATCATGGGAATTCCCCTTCGATTCCATTGCACCGCAAAATGAAATATTTCAAAAGTTTTTCGGTTTCAACCTTAAAAACTTCTATATAAAACATATTTTTTCGGTTTGAACCTTAAAAACTTTTTACATTTATCGACAACTTAACTTTATTGTTTGTTTTCTTGAAATGATGTTTATTTCAAAAACTCGCGAATGAAGTGTCCGATCACGGAGGAAAACCCGTGGTTTAAGCTTCCTCGCGTCTCTTCTTTTTCCCATAAGGTGGATGTCGAAACCGCCATTGGAAAATAGAAGGCGCTAATTTCTTGCAGCCCTTTTTCTTTTTCGCCAGCCCAAAGCAGAACCATCAGACGTAGTATATTTCCAATAAAAGGGGCGCTTTTGACAACGCCATCGGGGTTTTCCTTTTGGGATAAAGAGAAACGATAAATAAGACGCTTCAAAAAGGAGGAATCCCGTTCTTTTTGGAACAACACCGCCATGTATTGCCCCGTTTCGGAACGAAAATGAAAATTAGATCTCAAGATGCCGGAACGATCGCGAACGGCGTTATCGCAATAATAGGCCCCACTCCAAGCTAAGGAAGAAACACTCTTACGGCATTCCCTTGCTTTCATCACAGCGTCCTGGCTCCCCGTCATACGGCCATAGGCTTCAAGGGCCTCGGCATAAAGCATATTCGTGGGGAAGTGCACCCCTATCATTCGTTCGGAATCCGCAGCTTTGCTCCATTCGATAAACGACCACCCTTCAAGATTTTCCAGCAAACCGTATTCATTCTCAAAATTCTTAAAGTAGTCGAAAAGCGCTAAAAGTTTGGGTTTGGCTCGTTCGAGCAATTCATCGTCTTGGCAAAACCGTAAATATTCATGTAATTCCAATACAAACCACAATGCCCATTGAGGGATAAACGTCCCGTCTTTTTGATCGCTTGGATAACACATGGGCAGCATGCCTTTAGGCAGCCCCGATCCATCACATAGCAAAATATTCTCCAAAAACTGGCGTTCCATTTCCCGACTTCCGAAAAAGGATTGCTCCGCCAAGCCCATGAAATAAGAATCGCAAAGCCATCCAGCCCGTTCTCTCCCTGGACAATCGGAATAAATATCAAAGGCATTCTGACGCCATGTCCGCATCGAAGCATTATAAATTTTTTCAATTTTTGGCTTTGACAAATTGGGAAAGGCCAATGCATCTTTATCGTTTTGAACCAAGATGGCAGAAAGCTTAACCTCGAGTTCTTCTTCCGTTAAAACCAAAACATAACGGAAGCAATAGGGGATTTGATTATTAAAATCAAGGGATTTACCCTCAAAATTAATCTCTAAATAATTGGAACAAGATTCTCTTCCAAACTGGAATTTACCGTTGCACAAAATTTCATCGAAAATCAAATGGATGCGATGGCGTCCCTTGCTTTGGCACCTGACCTTTAAATGAAATAAACCCGTATATTCTTCCCCAAAGTCAAAAAGAAACCCATGACATTTCGATATCGATAAATCCCGGATTCGCCCATCGATATCAAATCGATTCCAAAATTGGTATTTGGCTTCATGGAGATAATTTCGATATACGATTTCTTTTAACCAGGAAAAACTCCCCCATTTTATAGGAGAAGGGAATATCTCCCGATATTGGCTGGTTTGGCCTAGACCTTTCAAGAATAGAGGAGGCTCCCTTTCCACAAACGAGGTCAGGACCGTTCGCCTAGAAAGGTCGTAACGCTCAATCAACCCTCTCTGAAACGAATAACGGCATGTATCTTTTAGCAAAGACGGATCTTCAAAAATCTCAAAATCCTTGATAGTTGCAACGACTTGGTTTTCATTCAAAAGCTCGACGCCGATCCAAAAATCTTGTTCCATCAAATCGAAGGCAGGAAACCCGTAATGCAAAGCCGAAACGAGCACACGTCCCCCTTGTTTTTCTTTTAGGGACCACTCTTTTATTCGCGCGTACCCTTTAGGGCAACGTTCCGGTCCAAAGTCTTGGATGGCTCCATTGATTTTTAAGATGTAATAAGAAGAGCAAATGATGCGGATGGAATCGAATTCAGGACAGCACGAAAGAAGGAAAAGGTATTTGCTCCAATCAGAAGAACACCTAGGCGAATAAACCTTCATAGGTTATTTCTTCCTTTGCTTCTACCATCATGATATCGCCCTGCCTCGCCTCCATCCGCATTTCTTTCCCATCCAATTTTAAAACGGGCTGGTCACCAAAGCGATTTTCGATTTTAAGAAGATCGGGGTGGACGAGTCTGATGGATAGATGAATTTGATCATCCTTTAGGGAAGCACTGACCCTATGGTCTCCGGGAACGCGAAGATTTGAAAAAGAGACTCCTCGCTTATGCCACAACAAAGGAATAGCCGGGAATACCGCCACAACCCCTTGGTAGGACTGCAGCATCATATCCGCGCAGCTACGCACAAAGCCTTGATTCGCCTCCAACGTCATGACGTAACATTCCACAGAAGAATAGCCAAGATGTTTGTAGTCTTCGTTCATGTGGAAGCCGTTTTCTTTGGTAAAGGCGTCGGCAAATATCTCAAGATAACGCAAAGCATTTTCTCCATCTCGAGCGTAACTGCATAGCCCGCTCGCCTCGGTAAACGAAAACCCAACCCATGCCTCCGTGCCGAAATCTAAAAGATTTTTCACATCTTTTTGTATAACGGCCCGTTCGGCAAAGCAATCAACCATGTCAAGGTTCTTATACATCAACATATGGGAAAAATGCCGATGGGACATATCGAATTTATGGGTTTCCGATATCATTAGCAAACCACGCTCGTCCCGATAGTCTTCTGGCAGAGATTGAAGCGCCTCTAGATAAGGGGTTTCGTCTTGGCCTAAATCACGCGAAAGACGGACGAGCGTCGAATAAAGATACCGCAGCATCGTCAATTCGAAATTCGTTTGATCCCCGAAGAAAGAACCATCGCCATTTTCGCAATATTCCGGAGAGGAGTGCCAGGAAAACGCATACACGCCTCGACTATCTTTGCCTAAGCATGCTCGAATGCATTTTTCTGTTTCTTGAAAAAACGGGAAAGCAACATTTTTTAAAAACTCTTGGTCCCGGTAGAAAAAATAATAATCCGCGATGGGGCAGAGCGCCCAAATGGATACTGCAGGGCTAAAAGCATATTGCCCCCACCCTCCTAATGCTTCTCCTTTTTGGGACATAACTCCGGGAATCAGTAATCCGTCCGAACCCATGAATGAAGATGCGAATTTTTCAAATTGCTTTTTTAACCTCCGATAATAAGAGACCAGCACTTCCCCTTCTTTTTTATGTCCGGTTACGCGATAGGCGTCGTAGGTCATTTGAACATTAATATCATGGTGAAGATCGCTTTTCCACGGAGGCAATCGCCCATCGTTTCTCGTCCACACCCCTTGAAGGGTCATGGGAAATTTCTTTCTGGAATTGCAGCCGAAGAAATAAAGGGATTTTTGATAAAGGGAATCAATCCTTTCATCTCCAGTGCAAAGGGAACTTTGGGCGTAATATTCATTCCAAAACTCCAGATGTTTCCCTTTCCTTTCTAGAGCATGCGCAACATAGGAAATTAGTCGTTGTTTCTTTTTATTAACCTCTTTGCCTTTAAACACGGAAAACAAGTTTATCCACCCATCCCCAAAAGGCGCCGAATAAGCCAAAATGCTGTAGGCTTTATTGCCCGTCATTGGTTGGATGAGATAATGGCAATCGGCATCCTCTTCTTCGATCGGTTTGGGATACCCAAGCCCCCCGTTTTTATAATGGGCATATAAATAAGGGCTCGTCGAAAAGGAAAAAACGAGCTTCTCTTTGGAGGTCAGAACAAGAACGTCTTCGTTTGCATTAATGTAACCGGTTATTTTTTCTTTGCCTTCAATCAAGGAAAAGACCCCGGTTCCGTAATCAAGGTTGAAACGGCTTTTAGGAGACAAAGGCAAAGCAAAATTTACCATTCCCGCGTTTATTTTTGTCGGATAGGGATGATTGTAGCAACCGTCAAAAAGGCGATCAAATTCTTGCCTATTCTCCTGCACGCAGCGTTCTAACGAAGCGTAGCAAAAATCCTTTTCCCTATATTCTTTAGGAAGTCGGTGATCCCAAAGAGAAATGAGGTCCAACGAAATTTGGAGATGTCCATCGCCAAAAACAAGAGCCCCCATAGACCCATTTCCCAGCATGATGCCATCTTCCGGTTTTAAGTTTTTACCTTGATAAAAATAGTCCATACGAAAACCCATATCCAAAACGAGGCTTTTCCTCGTCGAAGCCACAACCCCCCTTCTTCATATTTAAGAGGAAGGGGGCAGTTAATGAATGAATTATTTTAAACCGTAAAAGGAGGTGAATTCCCACGTAAGCGGAGTTTTGTGTTCGCCCCAAGCGGCAAGACCAATCTTGCACAGCAAAGTCTCACTGGTTTTATCCACCGGGATCACCACTTTCGTCCAAGTATCTTTTTTCAGGTTAAAGTTTTCGCCGATCACAGCGTAATCTTCCGTGCGAAGGTGGCAACCATTCAAATCCGTATCGCAGCGGGTATAGAATACAACGCTCTTGTACTGATTAATCGCAACTTTGTTATCAGCTACTTTAAACCACAAGGCATCTTGGCCACCCTCGCCTTTGTTCGTGACATTCGACATTTGACAGTAGTCGCCGAAATTCGGATCAAAGAGGCCCGCTTTTTGCGTGTAAGTTTCAGGAACGTAATTTAACGGAACCACGTAATTGACTTTGCAGTCATAGAGCAAGTCCGAGTTGGGAAAATTCACGTCTTTCTTAGAAGGGACAAAACGCCCGTCGTCCTTGGCAAGAACATCGAAGGCATCCCCTTTGAAAGCGCCCATCTCCGTGATGTGGGTGGATTCCGGAGCTTCTAGGGTGAAGTGTCCCGGATGGGAACAGCATGCCCAGAATTCTTTTGACCCATGCGTAGAGAACGTCTCGGGCACTGCCTCATAATGGTTAAAGAGGCACGTTGCATCGTGATCGGTGAAATCCGTTGCAACAAAGTTGTTGACCTTTTGAGTGGTGAGACCAGCCACAGCGACCGCCGAGGCAGCGGCCACGCCAACGGCAGCCGCAATCAAAAGGGTTTTATTTTTTGGTTTATTCATTGGATAAACCTCCTTTCTCAAGCAAATGAAAGAGGCGAAGTTCTCCCGGAAGCAGGTAGCAGTCCATTTGGCTGCCATCTTGCTTTTTCACCCGATAAAGATTGGCCTTTCTTTGGTCGCCGTTGACTAGCATGGCAACCATTTGGCCATCCTTCGCAGTAAAAATAGAGAGCACGGATAATTGGTTTCTTTCCGCTTTGATTTCCATGCCCATCATTTTGACGGAACGTTCCATTCCGTCTCCAAAATAAAGGCAATCTTCATAACGCAAATTGTTGAATAGGGGCAAAGTTTCTCTTTGGAAACGTTCCTGCGCACCCATCAAACGATCATATAATGGGGTTTTACGATGATTAGGTCCAGCGAAGGGCGGCTCGCCAAACCCATGTTCCAAAACTCCTTCTTGAAGGAAAAACCAGAAAAATCCTCTCGCCCCATGAGCCAAGCTCATTGAGAGCTGCCACCGGAAATCATCGAACGTCGGTTCGCGGTAAAACCAGTGGCGGACCGAAAGAAGGGAAACATACAAGGGAATGTCATTTTCTCTTGCGATTTTCCCGTACTGACGAAGGCCATAAAGGAATTCTTTGATGCCCTTCTTTTGATCCATGTCCTCGTCATAGCACTGAACATAATGGTCATAGCCAAGGGATGGCATACGACCCTCCTTCACGATACGGTTAACAAGGCTTCTATAAAACTCCTCGCTTCGTCCTAGCAATGCTTGGGTTTCTTTATCTCCAAAATAAGGGATGAGGTTCCCAAAAGGCGTAAGCCACGGCATGACGGCTTGAACAATAAGAGAGGTTTGGATAAAGGCGTCCACTTGTTCGAAATTTGGTTCATCCCCCAAGCAAAATCCATATACGGCGGGATGGTGCCCAAAATCTTCGGCGGCTTCTTTTACGCCTTCTTTAAACGCCTCTTCTCCCATTTGAATAAAAGTATGAAAAGAGGTTCTAAGGTCATAAACAAGTACCTGTATCCCTTCTTTTTGGCATTCATCCAGAAGGGCGATCATGTCTTCCTTCTTGCAGTTCGCAGGATCATAGACGTGGCTCATTGCCATATTCATGCCCAGCGTTTTCCATTCCCTGACCATTTCTTTCGAGGAGGGGGAAAGGGGGACATAATTCCAAAAGGAGAATTTAAGGTCAAAGTCTTTATTCATAATTCCCCCTTATCCTCATTGTTGTATCCGCATCAAAAAACAACGCTCGTTCCATGGGAAAACTCACCTTAACCGTAGTCTCTTCGTCCAAGCGTTCAGTCTTATTGCTCTTGACTGCGATTCTCTTCCCGCCGAGTTTGCCATAAACCACCGATTCCGTCCCTAAAAGCTCAACGCTAGAAACCTTTATTTCAATGGTTCCATTTTCTAAACCCATCCAATCGGGGCGTAAACCGACTACAACTTTCTCGCCCTTATATTTTTGAAGCAAAATCCTTTGTTCGTCCGTTAACGGCAGTTTTTCTTCCGACTTGTTCCCTTGAAGAAGGATATTCTCTCCGTCGAAAACCCCTTCAAAGAAATTCATTGCAGGAGAGCCGATAAAACCAGCCACGAACATATTGTTCGGATCTTCGAATGTTTTCATGGGAGGGTCGATTTGTTGCACCCGTCCATCCTTCATAACAACAATCCGATCAGCCAAAGTCATGGCTTCCGTTTGATCGTGTGTCACATAAATCGTGGTTGCGCCAATGCGGCGGTGCAACGCCGCAATCTCTCCGCGGGTTTGAACGCGAAGCTTTGCGTCCAAATTAGAAAGCGGCTCATCCATGAGAAAAACTTTGGGGCGTCTAACAATGGCCCTCCCCAGCGCAACACGCTGCCTTTGACCGCCAGAAAGTGCGGCGGGGAATCGAGATAGATAAGGGCTTAAGTCTAAGATTTTGGCCGCGTGATACACTTCCTTGTCAATTTCATAGCGATAAAGGTGACGATATTTTTGAAGGGGGAGTTCCGTTGTGGCAACTAAATTCAACTCTTCTTGTTTTTCCTTCTTGGTTTGCCGAACATTAGCGAGGTCTTGCTCCAGCATCAACCCAAATTCCTTATCTTTGTAAGGGGATTGTTTCTCCTGTTCCATTAAATCTAAGACGTATTTTTCTTCTTTCCCCAAAGAGGAAATGCTCTTTTTCAAACGAGCAATGCGTTTTTGGTCCAGTCCCGTGACGGGCTTCCTTTTAGCAATTACTTCATCCAAAAGTTCTTCAATATGCTGAAAAGTAATCTCGTATTGTTCTTTTAATGATGCGCTTTCTTCATCGGCGGAGATTTTCTTTTGCAAAGCAACCAGATCTTTTTTCTTCGATTTGATTTGTTTTAAAAGCGCATCAATTGCAGGATCCTTTTGATAAATCTCGTGGTACCCCTTGCGGATGGTAAGCCCATACGCCATGTTGCGATAAACCGTCATATGGGGGTATAGGGCATAATTTTGAAAAACCATTGCGACATTGCGGTCGCAAGACGGCACGTAATTCATGAGTTTTCCATCGATGTAATACTCACCGGTAGAAATATCTTCCAATCCTGCAATCATGCGTAAAGTCGTAGATTTTCCACACCCGGAAGGCCCCACGAAAACCACGAATTCCTTATCTTTGATTTCCAAATTAAAGTCATAGACGGCATGGACTTTATTGGGATAAATCTTGTTGATGTTCTTTAATACGATGCTGGCCACGATTATTTCCCCAGTTCTTCTTTCGCCTGCTGCTGCCATCGATTCCAGTTGGATTTGGCATAGTCATAATCGCTTTGAACGCAATATTCCGGGGTGTATTGGCCCGGATTTTGATACATTCTCTTCGACCAATATCCGCCTTGAGGATAACGCGTGCTCAATGAGACGATGGAGGTATCCGCCTTGGAATCGTAAATATGAATCGCGTTCTGTGAAGCGATGTCCAAAACCGATTTTCCAAACGGACTCATATCCGCAAACGCTGGATTGGAAGAAGAATAATCGTAGTTTTTATACGGGCGAACTGCGTTGGAGTATTGGGTGTAGAGTTCCAAGGATGTTTTTTTGGAAGTGAACAGTAAGAATTCTTCAGCATCGGAAATATTTTTCGCCTTGGCTGGAATCAACATATTCGAAACAAAATCCGCGTCAATCACCCCGCGATTAGAAGAATCGCTAGAAAAACTCGAAGAACGCAAAATCGTTCCGCTATCGTCGGCGATTTCAGGGATTGCGAACATTTTGAAGGTCGGCGATTTCTCGTTCGTGTACGGTTTCATTTCGTTTTCGAACCACGACCCATTAAGCATCATAGCAGCTTCGTAGGTCAAAAGTTTGGATTGACCACTAATTGCACCAAGTTCCATCGATCCTTCCACCGCGTAATCGGATTGGAAGAAAAGCTCGGAAAGCAATTCATGGGCTTTGATTTTTCCCACCGAGTTCGTCGGACTGTAGACTTCCGGCGTCTCAAATTTAGCAAACTTCCTTAAATTGGAAATGCCTTCATAACGAGCGGTCCAACCATCAATCGCATAGTAAAGATACCCATCTGCACCCGCCCCGCAATAAACGAGAGGCTTAACGGGTTTTCCCGCCAAAACAGTAGAAGAAATGGTTTGGCACAAATCCTTAAATTCTTTGGAGGTTTTAGGAACCGACCATCCTTTGGCTTCAAATAGACTCGCGTTATGGACGAAGCCGTTGATATTGATGTATTCGGGAATGCACCAATAGGATCCTTCGTATTCACTGTCCATCAAGGCATTGTCATCAAGAACGGATTTCAACGTTTGGCCGCTTTCCACTTCTCTCTTCATTAATTCATCTAAACTATGCACGTAGCCTTTTTTGGCCCAAAGACGAATGTTATTGACGGTGCGGTTATAAATCATGACATCGCTTACGTTATTGCCTGTGCTGAGCTTAGAGGCCGTGGTCGAGGCCATTTCGGGGTTGGGAATCAATTTCACTTTGACATCCGGATGCTCCGCCATGAAGGCTTCCGCCAACTTCTCATATGGAGTCAAACCAAAGCCGCCCTTCACGAATTCCACCGTAAGGGTTCTCCGGTTATCCGGTCCTTGACTTGTGGCACCGTTTCCACCGCCGCAAGAAACAAGGGATAGCGTGGCTAGTGCAAACAGCAATGTTTGGAAGTTCTTCTTTTTCATGGGTCTCTCCTTTGCGTTTTTATTTTAAGGGAATGATGTAACGCCCTTCCCCGGGGTAAAGATTGAAGGTATAGGTTCCATCTTTCGGCAAACCCGCAATCATCTTTTGTCCAAAACGATACATCAACAAGGCTTTTGCATCTTTGAATTGAAGGGTGACTTTGTCTTCTTTGTTGAAATAGGGATCGGAAAAATTAAGAAGCAGGAAGGAATCGTCGCCATTTTTCTCATGCTTGAAGGTGGAAAGCAAAGTATCTTCGGTTCCGCTTTGAATGGAAACCCGCGGATGGGATTCTAAAGGCGAAGTGAGGTTCATAAAATTTTGATTGTCATAAAGCTCATTCGCATTGTGATAAAGAACGCCACTCCACGTATACGGGGTCAGGGCATCCTCAAAAGCATGGATTTCATTATTTACCTTTTTTGCCAAATCATAGGTGTAGTTATAGGTGCCATCTATGTAATTGAAGAGGGCGAACGAGCCTTCCGAAGCGCTCTTCTCATTCGCATAGCAATAATAAGTCATGGCCTTCGATCCAAAAGCCAAGTTGGTATAAACTTGAAAACGGAAATCAGCAATCGAAGTCAAATCGCGAATGCCGGTAAAATCGCCCATTGCCTGGATAAAGGTGCGCAATTCAATTCCGTTTTCTTGACATTTTTGGGCTGCGACTTCCAAATTTGCCAAATACATGGAACGAATATAGGATCCATCCACGCCCATAAAAGGATAGAAGTCATAGGAAATGTAACCAATTTTCTTTCCCACGTACTCAATATAGCGGTCCAAATATTCCGAGTAGGAATGACCGCCCATCGCAGGTCCACTGACATAAATGGGATTAAGGTCCACCATCGGCTCCCCTTGCACCCCCAATTCTTTCATCCGTGACAAATAGGCATCGACCAAATCCCCCAACAAAGGAAGCTCGTCGTAAACGGGTTCATCAAAGCAGAAATTGCCACGATACGAAGGAGAATGAAGATATTCGCTGGAGGAAGAAAAAACGATTTTCAATGCATCTTCGATGGCTTTGGCATTGTCAATTCCCTCTTTTCGAAAATAGGAATTATTTTGGATCATGCCGTAGAAAGACCAGTCTCGAGCATAATAGTCGATGCCGAATTTCTCAGCCTGCTCCAAAACCTTCATCGCGTCTTTGTTGGCTTTATCCGCTTTCTTTTGCAGGGTTTCTTCTAACGTGCTTCCATTCGAAGTCGCCCCTTCATATAAAGCAATTACGCGATCAAATCCCGCTTCCGACAATTTAGAAAAATTATGTTCCGTGACGCATTCGACATTTTTCACCACGCCGTTCCAGTTCTCAACCGTCGGTCCTGCATAGGCAACAAAAGAGATGCCGTCCCCTTTTTCAAAAGTCGGTTCCACCCACTTTGTATCCTGGCATCCACAAAGGGAGACGCTAGCAAGGGGAAGAAAGGAAAAAAGGAATAAACGTTTTGAATAATTCATCGTTTACCGCCTTTCTTCTTTAGCAAAGCAATCAAAGTTCCGATAAACGCCACGGCAAACACTCCTGACGCAACACCTAAAGCAACGGGCAAAACTTTGCCATCCGGATGAGTGTTGATACGAATTTCTTCGTCTAAATTCACATCGGGATTGTTATGGTCGTAAATAACGTCCGTTTCCTTTTCAACAATCGTATCAGGCGTCTCGTTATCCGCGGGGATATAGACGGAAGAGGTATTGGCCATCGAGAAATCATCGATTTTGCAATAGGTGAAACCCGTGCAGCAAAGGGCGAAATACCCATTGAGTTCAAGGTTCTTATATTCGTAATACAAGGTATATTCTGGCTCATTCGCCTTCTTCATGTATTGTTTTAAAGAAGAACCATCGGACACGTAACGGAAACAAACCGCATCCCCGTCCTTGACAGAAGATTCTTCGACGGGGGAAGTGTATTGAATGGCTTTGAAAAGGGAGGTTGGGATATCTCGGTATTTGATTTCACGAACCAAATCGCGATCCAGCGACGACGTTATGTCATTTTTGTATAATCCCGGTTCCACGAATTCCTTGTCATTAGAGGTAATTCGCGTGAGGGTCGTGCAGTAATTGCCGTACGCGCCATCGAATTTGGAAGAACGGCTTAAATCGAGACCGATCCATTTATCCTTCCCGGTTGCGGGCGCGTCGCCGCTATTGAAGTCTTCCTTTACGAGAATATTGCAAAGTTTGAAGTCCAAAATGAAGGAATCGTATTGATGGGCGGAGCCGAAGAAGGTGCCATCGGAAGCTCTTTCCCAAACAAGTTTTCCGTCGGAAACATGCATTTTTCCCGCGCCGTCCCCATCAATGACGATGAAGTCTTCTTTTCCTTTGTTTCCAAAGAAGGAATTGGAAAAATTATGAGTGACCGATTTGGTGACCGGAACGTAATAAGAGGAGTTGATCGCCCTGACCGAATCAAGGGACACCGTGCCATTGATAGGGGTTAAAGCGGCGATGCCAATCGCTCCATAAATATGGCCAACTTGACCAAAGGAAACGGCTTCCCCCGACTTATTTTTAACAGGGGCGTCATTTTCTAACACCATAACCGATCCATTTTTCTTGATGGATAACGTGACGATCGCCCCTTAGCTTGAAGCCTTTTCCCAAACGTTCCCGTTCATCGAGTCATCGCTCGTTTTAACCCCATCTTGGTATTCGCAAAGCAAACCGCCGTTTTTGGTCATTTCATAACGAACGACATCCCCTTCGATCTTTGGGTTTTTGGGATTCACGCCTAAAACAATTGCGACTTTCTCATTCGTGCATCCCACATCGAATTTGATGGCGAAGGAAAGACGAAGCACTTCTACGTCTTCAATTGAGGAAGTATCCTCCTGAACCGCGGCTTTGGAATAGATAAAGTCGCCTTGCTGAGCATTGCTGAAACCAAGGCTGCTGGAATCAAAAACATACCAAGGAACAGCCGCACCAAAGTCTTTGGTAAAAAAGGTCCAATCTTCATCTTCCTCATAACGGAAAGAAGAAAAATCCTGCGTCAAAATTCCTGAGTCAGACACAATGGAGACGTTATCGAAATCAACGCTTCCAGGATCATGAGAAGTCGCCAAGCCAAAATAAGCATTGGTCAAATCGCAACTCATTTTATCGTAGGTGAAACTAACCTTTTTAGAATCGTCGAAAGCCGTGCCGATTGGGGCAAAGTTCAAAGAGCCATGATGAGCGTCCGTCACCACGATCTCCGCGCTGAGCCACGCATCACCGTCAGAAACACCTAATTTGCTGAAATCGTAAGTGGCTATGCCCGTTGACCCAAGGGAAACGGCCTTTTCCTTATTGATTAAAAAGGGATTGGAATATAAATCCCACTTATTCCAGTTCTCTGTTTGAGATAGATCCTCGCCGAAAAAGGTGGGGCTGAACCATCTGGCTCCCGAAGAGGAGACGCGGAAATCGAAGGTTATCTTTTGAATACTAGAAATTTTATGACGGGTGGAAAATAGCATTCCTTCTCCACCGCCTTGCGGAGTATCGGTGCGCAGATAACTGATGGCAGACCCGCTTTGTTTGATAGAATGGTCACCGGTTTTGTCGATCCACTTAGAAGAATCCAAGGAACCGGAGTGCGTAGAATTATTGAAATTGTCATCAAGGATCGTCTCGTTTTTCCCTCCAGCAGAAACCATGACCGCCGGTTTGATGCCTAGTGATAACGCGACCCCAGAAGCCGTCATCCCCAAACCGAGAATGGTTGCAATTTGTCTTTTTTTCATAGATTCTCCTTCACCTTAAGCGGCATACCCCCAACGTCTGCCCAATCGATTCAGCAAATATTTCACCAACAAAACCAAAGGAATCGAAACCAAGGTGAAGCAAATGCCGACCGCGGAAGCGAAATTCAATCTTTGCGCTTCCGTGAGATTGTTGATGATGAAGGCGATTGTTTTGGTTCCAACCGCGCCGCCCGTAATTAATTTGACTTGAATAAACAAGGTGAATACCGTGGTGATGCTGCCTAGGAATGCTACCATCAAAGTCGGCCAAATCATTGGAATGATAATTTGAAATAATTCCCGAAGCCGGCCCACTCCTTCGAGTTTGGCGTTTTCAATCGTTTCGGTAGGAACGTTATTCATCGCCCCGCCAAGAATCAGGATGTTGTATCCCGTTCCTACCCACAAACAATAAAGGGGGATGCTTAATTTTTGGCCAAAAGACCCTTCTGTCAGCCAATTTAAGTCCGGGATGATTTTCCCCGACAATCCCATTTCGGGGCTAAGCATAAATTTATAAACCAGAACATAAATCGTGATAGAAATAATCGAAGGCAAAAAGAAGACCACGCGGAAGAAATTCCTTCCTGGAATCTTCTTGTACATAAAGTAAGCCAAAATCGTGGAAATAAGAGTAAGCAAAACGTCATTAAATCCCAATAAAAAGGAATAGATAATAGCGTCGCGATATTCAAAACCGCTGTACTCATTCCCGGCGAAAAGCTCTTGGAAGAACGTTTTGTAATTAATTAGGGAAAATTGTCCCATCGAATTTTGAAAAGAGAGGATGATGGATGAAAAATTCACATAGAGGAAGAAAACGGCAAATTGAAGCAAAGGAAGAAATAGCATCGCCCATACGAAAACGTATTTGTGTCGTTTCGCGCGGTTCTTCTCCTTGGATAGGGCCAAATCGTTAATTCTCATTTGAGCCCACCTTCAATCGTATTGGTCATCAATTGTTTTTGGAAAACGGCATAGAATACCAATGCGGGGATTACAGCCAAAACCATAGCGGCGCAGATAACGGGGAAAGCGTTGGACGCGTTGTTGATTCCCGCGATGCCCACCGAAATCGTTGGATGGTTGCTGTAGAACAAAGAAGGGAACCAATAATCGTTCCAAAACCCAAGAAATCGAATGATAGTGAAGGTAAGGATACCATTTTTAGCAAGGGGGAGCATGACGTCGATGAATAAGCGAAAATCGCTTGCGCCATCCATTTGAGCGCTTTCGGCAAAGCTCCATGGAATGCTTTTGAAATAGCTGTGGATGTAAAGGAACGGGCCGCCGAAAGCCGCCGCGTTCAATACGATCATTCCGATATACGTCCCCATTAATTTCGTATCTGTCATCAAACGATAGGTCGCTGGCAAAGCAGCCACTGTCGGAACGAAGGAGCAAATTAAAACAAGGGTATAAATGAATTTATTCCCCGGAAAATCATATTTAGCAAGGACGTAGGCCGCCATGCAGGTGAAGGCCATGGATACTATGGTCTCGCCGAAAGAAAGGAAAATCGAGTTGAGGAACATTTCCCAAATGGTAGCTTCCTGCCCTCCTACGGAGATCTTCGTAAAAGCCTGGATATAATTTTCGAACGTGGGATGCAGCGTAAACCCAAAATAATTCGGATTGATGCGGGTATCCGTGACGGGATCGTAACCTCCGATAAAATCAGAGGGGGATTTAAAGGAATTAACCAATAAATAAAGAAAGGGGTAAACCAGTGTAAGGGAGTAAATCAAAAACAAAAGGAAAACGATGGCGACGACGATCTTCTGGCGGAATCCAGCGTTGGAAAAGGACTTGTGTCGGAAATAGCGACGCCGTTTTCGGATTTGTCTCGATATTGTTTTATCCACATGGAAATTATACGGGAGGAAGCGCTTTCACAAAAGGGAAGAACAAGACATAAAATAGCAATTTTTAGCCTTGCTTTTTTCTTGCTATTTATTAAAAAAATAAGCAAACTTGGGTGTATGATTCACTACGACCAAACCGTTTTGACGCATTTGCTGACGTCTCTATCCATTTTCATCGAATCTAACATTACCGTTTACGAGGCGGACGGGCACGAAGGCGGAGCAAAAGGCGTTGCAGATGTTCGATTCTGTCATTTCATTAATGAAAATTACCAGAAGCGATGCGCCTATAGCGACCGCTGCGCCCTTGAACGATTGAGAAAAAATGATGCATTTTATTATCATTGTCACTTTGGACTCATCGAAATGCTCATGAAGTTCCCGCTTTGCAAAGACCGTTATGTCGCCGTCATGATCGGTCCATTCCGCGATAAGACCAATGCCAAAAAAGACGCGGAAAGGATTCGTGAATATGCAACGCTATTCCGTCAAAATGAAAAAGAACTATTGGCAGAATATCGTAAAATCCCCGTTTTCAGCGAAGAAAAATTTACGGCGATTAAAAGCCTAATCACAGCGATTATGGAATTTGGGAAAATGACCAAGCTCATCTCTTCCAAGGAAAACTTCATCGATGAAGTACTTGATCCCTACATCGAAACCCATCAAAAGGACAAATTAAGCATCGCCCGTTTATCAAAAACACTGGGTTTAACCGCCAAACAGTTGGAAAGAATCGTACGGCTTTATAGCGGTCAATCTCCCAAACGTTATATTGTCGCAAAGAAAATGGATGCAGCGGCGGACGACATTGTCAACACCTCAATGCCACTTGCGGATATCGCCGCCGAGTACGGGTTCTACGACTACAATTATTTTGTTAAGGTTTTTAAATCCTTTAAAGGGGAAACGCCTTCGAAGATGCGAAAAACAGGGAAGTCGAACGGTTAATTGCCAACCGGGCCGCCGAGGGCATAAATCACGATAATGCAGGCGGCAATAAGCACGGCCATCACCGAAAAGAAGATCACGTACCCCGCTATTTTGGGTTTACGGTGCAGTTCTTCTTTTTGTTCTGGGGTCAAAAGCGATTCGTCGATTTCTGGAATCGGATCTTGGTCTTTCTTTTTCATAAACGTTGTTTTAAGTAGGCGACAAATTCCGGACACCCCGTAGCCACGATTGTTTCGTCTGGATGCTCCGCTTCTAATTGCATTAAGGCCATCAAGGGATTTCCAATATAGGCGTGGTCTTCCACATATAGGGCATAACCCATCTCGTCTCTGGCGTCTACATGATCAAAGGTCGTTAAAGTCACCGAGCCTGCGGCATCATCTAGCAATGGAAGCATCGCAGAAAGATTTTGACGACGGAGGCAGGCAAATAGAACATGGACGTCTTTCTTTTGTCCTAAGGTTGCAAAGCAACGACGGAGGACATCCACCGCTTGGGGATTATTCGCCCCATCAAAATAAACGACTCCATGATGGTCGAGGTGGCCTTCTAATATCCCGCCTTCTTGGAAAGAGGCGTTGATTTGTTCTTCGTTTAGCCCTTGTAGGTTTGGAATCGTTTTGGCCGCTTCTAGAGCCAAACAGGCATTGGTCACGTGATAAGAGGCTAGCCCCGGAACGATAATGTCCTTATAAGGGGGATAATCAAAATGGAAGGCCTCGCGATGAACAAGATGGGGAAGGTATACCCGTTCGACTCCGCGAATCCACGTTTTCTTTTTGGCGGCGACGAGGCGAAGCGTTTCTTCCGCGCTTTCGTCCATGCCCCCCACAATCACAGGAACGCCTTTAGTAATAATTCCCGAAATCGAAAGAGCGATTTCGCATAGGGTCGTCCCTAAATATTCAGTATGTTCCAAGGCGACGTTGGTGATTACCACGCCGACTTGGTTCAATTCTTCGATGTGAGTCGGATCTTCTTCTCCGCCCATCCCACATTCCAAAATGGCAAGGGACATATGGGCTTCTTGGAAAGCCAGTAACGCCACGGCAAGGCATAATTCAAAACGGGTGATGCCATATTGATTCGCTAATGGCAAAAGGCGTTCTAGGTACTGACAGGCCTTCTCTTCGGAAAGAGGTTTGCCATCTAGCCAAATAGATTCGGTGAAATTTTGATAATAGAAATTATAAAAAGAGCCGACCCCTGTATGCTTCTTTGCCAAAGCGAGGCGAGTTAAATAGAAAACAGTCTCACCTTTCCCATTGCTTCCCGCCACATGGATGACGTCGCCATCAAAATGGATTTTGGCTTTGCGTAGGAATTTGGGAAAAGAAAGGCTCGATATTTCTTGATTCCGATTTAAAAGGAGGGCATTCGCTTCGGATAAAGTCATTGTTAATCCTCCGCTCCTCGCCCGTCTTTTAACGCGCGATCGATTCGCTTCTTCGCATCTCTTTCCTTGATGGCGTCGCGTTTATCGTGGGCAGCCTTGCCCTTGGCCAAAGCTATTTCAACTTTGGCGTACCCGCGAGAGAGGAAAACCTTCGTAGGGACGCAGGTCATGCCCGTTCCTTTAAGGTTATTGCTTAACCGGCGTATTTCTTGCTTGGTAAGAAGGAGCTTGCGATCCCGAAGGTGATCCACGTTATAAATCGTTCCTTCTTTATAAGGGGCAATATGCATGTTCGCGATGAACACCTCGTTATTTTTGACGTAGATATAGCTATCCGCCAAAGAAGCGTTTCTTCCCCTTAGCGATTTGATTTCCGTGCCGGTTAAAACAATTCCCGCAGTCATGAAATCGCTCAAGAAATAAAGGAACCGGGCTTTGCGGTTTTCTAGTAGTACGCTGGAATCACTCTTCTTCGACATGGTTGAACCTTAATGGGGCAAATTATAAATTCTACAAAACGAATCCGCCACTTCTTTAGGCAAGGCTGATGGTGACGGTCGCATGATCGGCAGCCACTTCATCAAAGGTAATGCGATAGGGGAAATCCGACCCTTTATTGAAGCAAGCATCCCCGTTTGAATTACGGAACGGGAAAGAAGAACGATACGTCTTCATGGAGAAACTATCCCCCGTGTGGAACAAATCGTTGTTGGTCCCATATTTCCCCGCGGCAAACGCCCCGTCGTTATCCGCTTCCATCATGTGGATTAAGGAGCAACGACTATCCACGCCGTCGTTTTTATTGCAGTTACTCGCACCTACCATATAGCCATAAACATAACGTCCATCGTAGGCTTTCATGCCGCCTTTGGGGTTTTCCATATAGGAATAGGTGGTATCGTGCGTCGACGTATTTTGTTTCAATTCCAATAAACGGGAATCGATGTGATAGAGCTTCGCCCCATAGGTGCTATAGCCAAGTAAACGTCCTGGATAACGTTCATGGGAATCCAAATAGTTGAGGTCGGTCGGAGTATAAAGCTCCAAAAGCATATATTCATCGTAGGCCGTACCATTCCAAGAACTAGAAGGGATCAGCAAGCAGTCCCCGCTTGTCGCGGAAGGATTGATGGAATAAGTTCCCGGCCCTTGGACCACATAGGGAAAAGTCCAACCTAACACCATTTTGCTATAGGCGTCATGGTCCAAGATGTTTTCATCCATCATGTCCCAGCCACCGGCAAGGTTGGCCTTGCTATCGGTCTGATTGGGATAATAGTCATCGAGGCCATACATATGTCCCGTCTCATGAATCAAGGTATGCGCATCCACTTTCGGGGAGCTGACGGCTTGATACAAAAAGTCATAGGAAAGCCAAAAATAAAGGTTCGGGGCGGGATTCTTGGGGTTAGGATCACACCATCCTCCGGCTGCACTCGTCATCGACATCCAATAGGTATAGGCCCAGTAATAATTGGTTTCGGAATCATATAAATTCGTGGGCGCATTCGTGCAGTTGGGCCCTGAATAAACGGCGACAACGCCATCAATATAGCCATTTCCATCCGAATCGAAAGCTTTGGTCGCCCCCTTCCCTTTAGCACTTACGTAATTATCGTAAGCGTAATGAATCAAATTACCGCCATTATCGGATTCCCCCGTCCGAGAGGAGACGTAACGAGAATAAGCGTTTCTCTGGGTTAATCCCGTTTTGTAGACGGGAGCCACCTCAAAGGAAAGATTGCTCTTGCCGTAACTGCTTTTGGAATAGAAAGAAGAAACGGATTCCCAATATCCCGTATCCTCTGCCTTGCCATTCAAGGCCACGTCCAAATCTTTTAAGGATCGGCTTGAGAAAGGCGAATCCGTGAATTCGATGGGCAAGACCAGCAATTTGACATCGCCAGTAGGAGGAAGGGTGTCCGCCCCATAGGTTTCATGGGCAGATTTCAAACTAAAAGGAAGGACGTCTGTGGTCCAATCTCCCTCGTGGTTCACCCCATTGCTGGCATTGGGGTTTCCACCGGGAAAACCACCAAAAAGAATGTCATAAATGGAGCAGCTCGTTAGAGCCAGCGGCAAGGCTCCAACGAAAGTGAATAAAAATAATTTCTTAAGGTTTTTCATCGTTCTTACTATAGAGGAAATTAAAGGGAGGTCAATGCTTCTGCAAACGCTTGTTCTTTTCGTTTCTTTGGATTTTAACATTGACTAACCATTGTCAAACAAGGGATAACATTGGGACATGAAATTCTTGCGTCGATTATTCATTAAAAATTACCAGAACGTTCAGGACGAAACCGTCCGTTCCGCCCATGGCATCCTCGCCGCTTGGCTTGGCCTCCTCATCAACGTGATTTTGGTTGGAATGAAACTAAGTCTCGCCGTCTTATTGGCCTCGCAGTCCTCCTGGATTTTTCCAATGGCCTTGCTTGCCGACTGCATTGATAGCGCAGGCGACATGGCTTCTAACATCGTGACCCTCGTTGGCTTCCGCGCCGCTTCTAAACCCGCGGACGCCGATCATCCCTATGGCCACGAAAGAATGGAATATATCGCCGGCATTTTAGTCGCCACCTTGGTCTTGGTGGCAGGGGGCGAGCTTATCGTAAATTCCATCAAGGGAATCGTCGCAGGAGACGCCGCCTTCTATACCTGGCCAACCGTTATCGTCCTAGTTGTCGCAATTGGGTTAAAAGTACTACAAGGCCTTATGAATTTAAGCTTAGCCAAAACGATTTCCTCCCCGGCTTTAAAAGCCACGGCAATCGATAGTTTCACCGATACGGCCGCCACCTTCGCCGTTGTCTTATCCGCAATTTTGTCCATCACGTTGAATTGGACATTCTTAGATGGGTATTTTGGAATTGGGGTTGCTTGCTTCATCATCTACTCGGGAATCCACATGATTCAAGAGACTGCGAACCCATTAATTGGACTAGCCTTCTCCGCTAAAGACGTGGAAGACATCACCTCTTTAGCTATGCAACGTCCAGGAATTCTCGGCGTTCATGACGTTTTGTTCCATCGTTATGGACCGACCAAAGCCTTCATCACCCTCCACGTAGAAGTATCCGCAGATCAAAAGCTTCCCATTATTCATGAAACGATTGATTCCTTGGAACGGGAGATTAACGCCAAATACCACGCGGAAACCACCATCCACATGGATCCGGTAGAATCGGATCAAGAATCCAAGGAAGTGAGAGAAAAAATCATGATGGTTTTGAAAAGGTTCTACGAAAATCCCTCCATGCACGATCTGCATATCTATCACGACGACAAGGGGACCCGCATCGAATTTGACGTCCTTCTTCCTTATTCATTAGGAACGAAGAAAGAGGAAATCCTAAAGGCATTATCCCAAGCCTTCCCCCATAAACAATTAGATGTGATCTTCGACCATTCTTACGTCGAATAGGACATAAAAAATCGCCCCGTTATTCAGCGAGGCGATTTTCGTTAACCTAAGAATTAGAGATAGTATTTGTTAAGGACCTTGAGGTCTTTCTCATCCAATTCGTAGACCAAGGGTTTTCCCGTCGGAATTTCGACGGAGATGATTTGATCCGGGGTGAGATGTTCCAACATCATGACAATGGCGCGGAGCGAATTACCGTGGGCCGCAATGAGAACTTTCTTACCAGCTTTAATTTCCGGGGCGATCTTCTCATCGAAATACGGCTTCACGCGATCAGCGGTGTCGATGAGGCATTCCGTAAGGGGGCAATCCTCGATCGTCATTTCTCCTTTGGCAATCAATTCTTTGTATTTTTCTTGGTTGCCGGGCCAACGCTCATCCTCTTTGGTGAGAGCTAGAGGCGGGACATCCGCGCTGCGGCGCCAGATGTGAACTTGCTCATCGCCCCATTTTTTGGCGGAATCGGCTTTGTTGAGGCCTTGGAGGGCACCATAGTGACGTTCGTTGAGTCTCCAGGAATAGAACTTCGGAATCGAGTTTTCTCCCATTTCGGACAAAGCAAAGTCCATCGTGTGGTTGGCGCGCTTCAAAACGGAAGAGAAAGCCATATCGAAGGTATATCCCTTCTCTTTGAGCAATTTGCCGGCGGCTTTGGCTTCGGCAACGCCATTTTCCGAAAGCTCGACATCCGTCCAACCCGTGAAGAGGTTTTTGAGATTCCATTCGCTTTGGCCATGGCGAATCAAGACTAATTTAACCATTGAAACAATATCCTTTCGGTCTTATGAACCAAAGGGAATTATAAAGCAAATCAAAGAATGGGGCGAGGTCTTCGCGTCCAAAAATGAAAGCAAAAATAGCAAAATCAAACTTTAAGCCAGGCGAAGAGCCATCGCCAAGGCAATTTGAGAAGCGATTGCCGAGCACTTCTTCACGTTAAGGGGATATTCCACCTCCGGATGTTCGGCATCGCTGATCACACGAATCGCGCAGAAAGGAACATGGAAGACGGAAGCAATTTGAGCAAACGGGGCACTTTCCATATCTAAACAAAGGGAACCGAATTCCTCGGTGATGCTCTTCTTCTTTTCCCCTTCGGATAAGAAGGTATCGCCACTAGAGATGGTTCCTTCCACATAAGGGATGGATAAGCCTTTGCAAACTTGTCCCGCCACTTCCATTAGGGATTTGCAGCCCGGGAGATAAACCATGTTGATGCCCGAGATAAGACCTTTAGGATCCCCAATCGCCGAGGTATCCATATCGTGTTCCACGTATTGATTACCAATCACTGCGGAGAAGATATCCGCCTTCGCCTTGTTTTGGCTTCCGGCAACGCCGACATTGATGAAAGAATCGACTTTATACAAATTGGCGATCGAGGCAATGGCACTCGCGGCAAAGCCTTTTCCAATCCCAGAAATCGCGACCAAAAATTTCTTTTCGTCCTTTTTGACTTCGAAAATCTCTGTGTAACCGACGCAGCGGTTTTCAAGGATTTCGACATTTTTTAGAAGCTCCGAAGCTTCTTTTTCCATTGCAAACAGTAAACAAACCATGGCGGTTATTCTATCGTTATCCGCTAAATTGTCTACCTTTTCTCGCCTTTTTTACGATGGAAATGCAGTTCTTGGAGGTCCGTGGAATCAAAAGAAGGAAAATAAGCCGCCCGCACTTTCGAAGAATCGTCCACGACGACAATGGAGAAATCTCGGTAAGCAGACAAATCCAAAAGAGGGGATATCGTATAGGTTAAGGAAGCGGATCTTCTGGCGTTGCGAGGAATGGCGATGCTATAGGTGGAGCCTCGACGTGAAATAAACCTCGAATCGGGGTCGTTAGATAAAGGAAGCCCGTCTAAATGGGCAACAAGACTTTCGACGCCATCCTTCTTTCCATAAAGGTCAAATCCCGAATAAACGCGGTCTTTGGCATCGACGTTTTCAAAGGTCAAATCCAAACGGACATCCCGACGATCGATATAGGCGTGACGACGGCATTGGACGTTGAAGTCGCCGCTGCGAAAAAGGTTCTGGGCGATGAAAATCAAAATCGCGACGAGGGCGGATAGTCCCATCGTGATTACCGTGACCCAGAATCCGGCTTTTGCTGCGACATCGAATTGGAAAACAAACATACGTACCTAATGCTTTTCTATCATACGCGGAAATAAAAGCAGGGAAAGGTGCAAGCGCTTTCCCCGCGTCTTTTCCAAAGAAAACCTTATTTTCCCAGCACGAAATCCCGAATATCCACGAAGACGGTTCCACGTTCCGTTTCATTGGTGATTTCATGACGCATATGGGGATAGAGTTTGACGGTGACGTTCCTCACGCCCAATTTCTGATAGGCAGCGCAAAGCCAGGTGGGTCCTTTGCCAAATTGACCCACGGGATCCTCTTCTCCGGCAATGATGAAAATCTGTTCGTCTTTCGCTACGCGCTTCAGCTCTTTTTTCGTCCAAATCAAGCGCACGCCCCGAAGCAATTCTTTCCAGAAGCCTCCCGTTGGTGGGAAGCCGCAATAAGGATGCGCGGCATAGGCTTTGCGGTTTTCTTCATCATAAGAAAGCCAATCGAGTTCGGTTTCGGCGTTCTTCACGCTTTTGGCATATCCCCCAAGGCTTAGTTTCGTTAACGAGGGGTTTGGCTTATCCCAATTGGATTTATGAACCTTCAAGCAAGCGAGCAAATACCCCATCTTCATAAGGCAAGCCTGGCCGCCGTTGCTGCCAATAATTAAGGTACGATCCGAATCATGGGGGTAAACCTGCAAGCGGCGTTGGGTCATGAACGATCCCATGGAATGCCCCGCTTGGGTCGTGGGCAATCCGTTTTTACGCGCGAGCAGACACATCATATGGATGCCTTCAACGTTTTTAGCAAATCCGTTTTCTGGCCACTTCATCTGGTCTTCGGGGTTGGGGGCGTTGAGTCCTTGCCCAATCGCATCCAAAACCCAAACTTCGATATGAAAATCATTCAAATATCGGGCGAGTTCATCATAGCGGGCGCTATATTCCTGCATGCCCGTGATCATGCAGTAGTTAGCTTCGGGATTCGGGGTCGGCCAATGATGACCCTTCATGATCGTCCCATCGCGGAGTTGTACCTGAAATTCTTCCATTCTCGTTCTCCTTATTTCGGGTTGGAGTTTCCTTTTCCAAACCCTCTTCTATTTCATTATAAGAAAGGGACGAAAAAATAGAAAAGAGAAAAATTCGACAAAATTGCGAATAGGACAAAAGGGGGCTTATGCCCCCCTGCGTTTAAAATTTTACTAGCAATTATTGAATGCCGTTCGGATTCATCTTTTGGAAGCGATAGGCATCCTTGCAGGCATCTAAAACGTTGCGACGGGCCTTCCAGCCAAGCTCTTCGAAAGCTTTGTCGCAGTTGGCGTAATTCTCCGCGACATCTCCCGCTCGACGAGCTTCGATTTGATAGGGGATCTTGACGCCATTAGCCTCTTCGAAGGCATGGACGATTTCCAAAACGGAAGTTCCCTTTCCCGTTCCAAGGTTATAAACAACAACCCCCGGGTTATCCGCTAATTTACGGATGGCAGCAACGTGGCCTTCCGCCAAATCACAGACATGGATATAGTCGCGGATTCCCGTTCCGTCAGGAGTTGGGTAGTCATCCCCATAAACGCGAAGGAATTTCAATTTGCCAATAGCCACCTGAGAAACATAGGGCAGCAAATTATTGGGGATGCCATTAGGATCCTCCCCAAGCAGTCCAGAGGGATGGGCACCGATCGGGTTGAAATAACGAAGCAAGACAACATTGAGGTCTTTCCAAGCCTTATGGGTATCTTCCAAAATACGCTCAATCATGACTTTGGTCTCGCCATAGGGGTTCGTCGCGCTTTGGACGGGATCGGTTTCTTTTAACGGCACGCGTTCCGGCACGCCGTAAACGGTCGCCGAGGAGGAGAAGATGATGTTGCGGACATCGAATTCGCGCATCAAATCCAAGAGGTTCAACGTGGAGACCAAGTTGTTGGAATAATATTCAATCGGCTTAGAAACGGATTCGCCGACCGCTTTAAGTCCCGCGAAATGAATCACGCCATAGAGGTCTTTCTCTTCTTCAAAAACTTTACGGAATGCGGCTTTGTCGCAGCAATCCACAGGATGAAAAATCGGGCGGACGCCGGTGATGGTTTCGATACGGCCCACGACGGCTTCCTTGGAATTGCAAAGATTGTCGACGATGACGGGTTCATACCCGTTTTCGATGAGGGCGATGACGGTCTCAGAACCAATGAATCCGGTTCCGCCGGTAACGAGAATACGTTTTTTCATTTTTCAATTTTCCTTTCCCTTTTCGCGTGCCGTTTTTGGCTTGCTTCTTTCTTTTTGGCTTCCTCGTCTTCTTTTATTTTCTTGGCGATTTGGCTTTCCCTTTCTTTAATCGCGGCTACCCGTTCGGCTTCATGCATGCCTTGACGGATTTCATGCTTGGTTTCTTTGGGGGAGAGATTTGCCGCGGCTTTCGCGATGTCTTCGCCGTGCATATCCTTCCGCAACAAGCCAATGATGTAATCGCTTAAGAGTTTATCCGCCTGCGCTTGAATCGCAAGGCGCAAGGCGATGAGGCCCAAGGAGTCGCGGGCATTGGTTTCCGCCGCCTGCTTATCCTTCTTTTTCTTTTCGTTTTCGTAACGGAGGGCAACGTCATTGACGCGTCCTGCCGTAATGGTCGCCGCGTTAGACAAAATGGATTGTTCCATGTTGCTCCAAAAGGCGTAAACCCTTTCTTTGGAGGAAGAAATTCCTTCATCCAATTCGATTAACAAGGACATGTCCCCCATCGATAAGGTGCTTTTGCAAAGACAGATGGCCATCAAATAGCCAATTTGCTCGCGGGAATATTTCTTTCTATTGGGCTCCCCAATCATTTTGGCCTTCACGTAGTTATTGACCATGAAGGAGGTGAGCATTTTTTCTCCATCAGGAGACAAATCCTTCAAAGCATCGTTGATAAAGCAAAGGACTTGCTCCATGTAGAGATCGACGCTCGGAAGCTCGCGAAATCGCGGCAACGAAAATTCCGCGATCCTTTGTAGATACTGTTGCAGTTCTTTAATTTCGTCTTCCATGGTCCCCCTTTCTAGCGTTTGGCTAATTCTTCCGCCATGACTTTGGCTACTGCGGCAGGATTGACCTTGCCTTTTGCCGCTTTCATAACTTGACCAATTAAGAATCCCTTGGCGCGATCTTTACCGGCCTTGAAGTCGGCCACGCTTTGGGGGTTGGCGTCCAAAACGGCGCTAACAAAGCCCAAAACGGCCCCATCATCGCTCACTTGCTTTTCGATGTGCTTGGCTAAACGGGCTTCTTCTGCTCCCACGTTATTTTCAAGGCAATAGAAGAAGATATCCGCGCATTGTTTATGGGTGTACCCGTCATTCTGCATGGAGGCGATTTCATCCAAAGTCTCAGGAGGCAATGGGAATTCCTTCATCGAGATTCCGTTCTTGTTCAAATAGGAATTGGCTTCCACGATCAAGAAATTCGCGATGACTTTGGCTAATTTTTCATTCTTGGCGATGGCTTTCTCAAAATAAAGCGCCATATCCATGTTCGCCAAGAGGATGTCCGCGTCGGTTTCGCTTAATCCCGCGCTTACATAACGAGCCTTCTTGGCATCATAGAGTTCTGGGCAGGTATCGATCGCCTTTTGGACGAATTCTTCGGAAAGGCGGATCGGGACGATATTGGGTTCTGGGAAATATTTATAGTCCACCGCGTCGGTTTTCACACGCATCAAGACGGTTTTGCCGCTGGCTTCGTCGAAGCGTCTAGTTTCTTGCTGGACGGGGACGCCGCTTAATAAGCAGGCGCTTTGCCTTGCAATTTCATAGTCCAAAGCCGTTTCGATGTTTTTGGTGGAATTCAAGTTTTTAAGCTCGACCTTGGTGCCGAATTCCTCGGAACCATAAGGGCGGATGGAGACGTTGACGTCGCAGCGGAGCGACCCTTCTTCCATCTTCCCATCGCTAGTTCCCGAATAAAGGACGATGTTGCGGATGGCTTCCACGTAATGCATGGCTTCCGTGCCGTTACGCATATCGGGAAGGGAGACGATTTCGACAAGAGGCACCCCCGCGCGGTTATAGTCCAAGAGGGAATAATCCGCGAAATGGAGCTGCTTGCAGGTGTCTTCTTCCATATGAATGCGTTCGATGCGGATCCGCTTGGTTTCTCCGTTTTTGCCTTTGACATCCAAATACCCATCCCGTCCAATCGGATGGAATTGTTGGGTGATTTGAAATCCCTTAGGAAGATCGCTGTAGAAATAATTCTTACGATCGAAACGAACCAAGGGATCAATGGTCATATGCAAGGCATTCGCCACGCGAATCGCATTGACGACGGCTTGCTTATTCACTAATGGCATCGTGCCGGGATAAGCCATGTCGAAAGGGGTAATCTCCGTATTGGGATTACGGGAAAAGGAATTGGGGGAGGCAGAAAACATTTTGGATTTGGTTTTCATCTCCACGTGGATTTCAAGTCCGATGACGGCTTCAAAATTCATAAACGAGCCTCCTTTTTGTTGAGGATAGATAATCCGCCAAGGCCGCTGATGGATTCAAAGGCCTCGGAGATTTGGAGCAATTCTTTTTCTTCGAAGGCGCGGCCCGTGAAATTGATTCCAACGGGTAAATCGCGAACGAAGGTTAGCGGCAAGGTGATGGAGGGAAGGCCCGCGAAATTGCCAATGGCCAAATGATTGTCCGCGATAAGATATTCGTCAGAGAGCTTATCGCTCATTCCATTGATAAGGGGTGCTTCCTTGGGAGCGGCCAAAGCTAGAATCGCGTCGTAGTCCTTTAAAATTTCGTTGGTTCTACGAACGATTTTGGCACGGGCTTTTTGGGCGCGGAGGAACAAAACATCTTGGTTTTCTCTCATCAAGGCAAACGAGCCGATGACGAAACGTCTCTTAATGAGCTCGCTGAACCCTTGGGTTCTGGCGTTGGACATGACTTCTTGGTAGGTTTTACCGCCACGGAACGGACCGAATTTGATGCCATCCAAATTCGCATCATTCGAAGTGGCTTCCGCGCAGGAAATTACCATATAGGAGGCGTAGATCGCTTCGAGCTCGGCACGGCCAAAATCCACGAAATCCACTACAGCTCCCGCTTCTTTTAATGCTCGTAACGATTTTTCGAAGCTACGGCGAACCGTTTCGTCCTTCACGGAATCAAAGATTTCGGAAATCACGGCAATGCGTTTGCCTTTAATCCCCGCGTTCAAATTAGACACATAGTCGTCGACGGGGCGTTCGCTGCTAGTGGCGTCGTGCAAATCGCGTCCCGATAAGGCTTCTAAAACAATCGCATTGTCTTCGACGCTGCGGGTAAAGAAACCCACATGGTCCAAAGACGGAGCAAAGGGGAAGAGTCCAAAACGGGAAATACGTCCCCAGGTTGGCTTCATTCCCACTAACCCAGCATAGGAAGCCGGTTTACGGACAGAGTCGCCCGTGTCCGATCCCAAAGCAAAGGGAACGATGCCTGCGGCCGTCACCGCCGCACTGCCGCAGCTTGATCCGCCAACTAAGTGGGTATGGCTCGGATCATAGGGGTTATAGGTGATACCTTTATGGCCGGTAGTTCCCGTTCCGCCCATCGCAAGTTCATCGAGGGTGGTCTTGCCAATCAAGACGCATTTCTTTTCCTTGAGTTTAGTCACGACCGTCGCATCGAAAAGAGGCACATAGCCACTCAGCACATTGGAAGAAGCCGTCGTTTCGATTCCCTTGGTCGAGAAGTTGTCTTTCGCACAATAAGGGATTCCCCAAAGCAAATTGTCCACTTCGGGTTCGGTTAAAGTTTTGGCAAACGCAATCGCTTCGTCTTCCAAAAGGGTTTCAAAAGCATTGTCTTTGCTTTCTTTAGCGCGACGCAAAGCTTCTTGGGTCAATTCAAGCGGAGTGACTTTCTTCTCCACTAACGCAGCGTGAATTTCACGAATCGGTAAATCTAAGTAGTTCATAGGACCACCTTCGGCAATTTGATTTGCCCATCTTGCTTGCTGCCAGCGTTTTGGAGCGCTTCATCGCGGTCCAATGGCTTCTCTGCGACGTCTTCGCGCAGATACGAAGTCTCGCAGAAAAATGGGAAAGTCATCGGCTCTTCTTCATCAATTCCTTCGATGCTTCCAATTTTTTTCATTTGTTTGGTGATAATTCCAAATTCTTCATACAGGGTCTCGTATTCCTTTTCCGACATATCGAAAAGGAGACGGTGAGCCGCGTCGTGAAGAACGTCCATGGTGATCTCTTTCATAAGGTCAACTCTCCATTCCTTGTAAACGAAACTAGTATACACTTTCTTTGGCCTACATGCGCGTAAGAAGGACGCAAAAGGAAAAGAGGATTGCTCGCCATTTCGGAGGAGAAGAAATTTTTGATATGCGATCCGCATTCTTTGTTCAAACGTTCTTTTCGCCCCTAACACCCCTTTTTTGAAAAGTTATTCCAGCAGCAAAAAATCGCTGGTCTTTTAAGCAAAGAAGAATGGTTTCACCTTCGTTTCAACGGTTCGATTCTCGTGCTGGGTTTCGTTTTTAACGGCCTCTTCCAAGATTCTTATCCCCAAGAAAGACGGTATTGGTGAGCTCATGAAATTTCTCCAAGTCCTTTAAACGCAGGGAGGCCAATTGAGCAAACAGCACGTCGATGACATTGAGTTGGACCAAGCGGGAACTCGTTGCATTGGTCCTCACTCCTTCACTTACGACGCTATGAAGGAGAACGAGGTCGGAAGATTCGGCAATCAAGGACCTTGAATTGGAAGTGATGCAAAGAATATGGGCGCCGACCTGCTTGGCAATTTTTAACGTTTTAAGCAAGTCCCGGGATTCGCCAGAATAGGAAATGAAGCAGGCTACATCGTTGCTCTTCAGCAACGTGGAGGACAACACTTGATCGTGGATATCACTATAGCAACTTGCATCCATCCCCAAACGGCGAAATTTATAGGAGGCATCCAAACAAGCAACCGCAGATCCTCCGATTCCATAAAAAGTAATCCTCGAGGCGCCTTGGAACCATTCCAAAGCCTTGGACACAGCGGAGGGTGAAAGAGTATCGTGATTGCTTTGAATGGCAATCACGGATTGGGAAATGACGCGCTCAATCGTTTTATCCACGGGTTCCTTCAGCACGACTCCTTCCATGGAAAGAATGTTTTCGGAATAATTCAGAGAGGATTGGCACTCCAGATAGACTTGTCGCATAAATTCGCGGTAGCTCAGAAAACCCATTCGTTTGGCAAGGCGAGTAAAGGTGGCCGTGGAAGCTCCGCTTTTGTGTGCCAAATCGACAATGGAGCCTTTGGAAGCCTCCAAGGGATTGTCCAGAATAGCCTTGGCCGCTAAAAATTCTCGTTTGGGCAAGGAGGGCAGGGATTCTTTTAATGCTTGAATAATTGCGGGCATATCATTCTTTGATGGCTTTGCGCACAAACCCGCCCGCTTTTTTCAAAGCGAGTTTGGCACTTTCAGCATCGCAACCCAATTTTATCATGACAATGGCTTCTTTTGCGCTACGGGAGCATTCTCGCAATGCCTTTTCCGCCTCTTCTTCATCCGCGCCCGTTGCCTCTTGCACAATTCGCGTTTCCCGTTTCACCAGTTTGGAATTGCTTGGGATAAGGTCCACCATGAGATTTTCATAAACTTTTCCACACAGGACAAATGCACCAGTAGAAATCATGTTTAAAACCATTTTTTCAGCGGTTCCAGCTTTAAGGCGAGTGGATCCCGTGAGGATTTCCGGGCCACAAAGCAAGCGAATGGGAATGTCTGCGTATTCTCCGATTTTATCTTCTTCCACGCAAGAAATGGATATCGTGAGCGCGCCTTCTTCTTTAGCTTTCTTCATGCCGGAGAGAACGTAAGGAGTTTGTCCGGACGCGGCAAGGCCAATGAGCAAATCCCCTTTTTTCATTCCGGCTTCCTCGAGGTCCTTGCGCGCGGCTTCTTCGTCGTCTTCGCTATTTTCTTTGGCGCGGTACATCGCTTCGGGTCCTCCAGCCATCAAGCCTTTGAATTGACGGGGGTCCACCCCGAAAGTCGGCGGGAGTTCCGCCATATCCAAAATGGCATAACGCCCACTGGATCCGGCACCAATATAAAAGATGTTGGCACCCTCCGCGTATTTTTTTGCAAAAAGTTCCATGGCTTTGGAAATATCGGGAAGAGCATGGTGAACGGCTTCGACAACATGCTTGTCTTCTTCGTTCATCAATGTGGCAATTTCAAGAGAGCTCATCCTGTCCAGATGGGTGGAACGGGGGTTACGGCGTTCGGTCAAAGGGGGTTGATAGGAATGGTCCATGTTTTTCTCCTTTACAAGCTGATTTCCTTTCTTCCCGTCAATTTGAAGAAAAGAAGCAAGGTAATGGTCGTGACAAGCATAAGAATGGTGCTCAAAGCCGCCCCACGTCCGTAATAGCCCGTGGAAATAGAATTGAAGATTTCGATCGACATCGTTTTCGTCTTCACCGAATAGAGCATGATGGAACCGCTAAGCTCGGTAATGATGGAAAGCCACGACATAACGGCGCCGGAAGCAACCCCGGGGGCCATCATGGGAATCGTGATGCCAAAGAACGTCTTGAATTTATTGCAGCCAAGGGATTCAGAAGCCTCCTCTACACTCAAATCGATTTGTCGGAGGATGGCTTCGCTGGAGCGAATGGTATAGGGCATGCGGCGAATCACAAAATTGACAATCATGATGGTGAACGTGCCGATAAGAGCAAGGGGCGGATTATTGAAACTAAAGAGCAACGCGATACCCATAACGGCGCCAGGAATGATATAGGGGACGTTGGCAATCACGTCGATAACGCGAGTGACTTTGGAGCCTCGGCGGACATTGCAATAAGCAATGAACACCCCAATGAGCACAACCAAAGCCAAAGCAACAAAACTCATCCAGAAGGTATTGCCAATACTTTTTAGCAGGGAGCTCGTTTGGAAAATTTCCGCATAACTAGCAAAGGACCAATGGCCTCCCATGACGACGTTAACAGAATCCTTGAACGATTGTAGGATAATAATGATGAGGGGGAAGATAAGCAAAATCATAAGACCGTAACAGAGTATGTGGGAAATGATTTCGGTGCCGATGCCCCTTCTTTTCGGATCAACAGGGCGAAGAGAAGACATTTCGATTTTTTTCCTGGAAGAGATATAGCGTTGAAGGAGAAAAATCAAAGTGGTGATGACAATCGTAATGACACAGGTCACGGCGGCGAGGGCTTCATTGGTTTCAACGTCGCTGGTGAACATGTCATAAACCAAAGTCGGAAGAGTACGATACCCCTCCCCAATTAAGGCAGGGACTCCAAAATCGGAGATAACACGCATAAAAACGAGAGTGGCGGACGCTAAAACCGTCGGCAGAATCAAAGGAAAAGTGACGCGAAAGAAACGCGATAATCCATGGCCGCCCAAAGATTCAGAAGCCTCCATTAAGGAGACGTCCACCTGCTTGAGGGCCCCGCCAACATAAAGGTTCACCAAAGGAACGAGCTTAATAGAAAAGACGAAGATGATTCCACCAAAGCCATAGATGCCGCCATACTGAATGCCAATTTGTGCCAGCCATTTCGTGATGATGCCGGCCCGACCAAGGAGAATGACCCACGCATAGGAAGAGAGAAAGGGCGGGGTGACCATCGAAACCATCAAAAGGACAGTAATGATTTTGGATCCGAATATCTTGGTCGTGCGGAGAATATAAGCCAAAACCGTCCCCAAAGTCGTGGCAATCAAAGCACTAAGGAAACTAACCTTTAGGGAATTCCAAATGGTTTTGAGGTAATACCCATATTTGTTTCCGAAGAACACGCCCCATTGGCTCACATCCCATTGATGGGAAGAGGTGTCGTAGACAGCGTGGAGCAAAATCGAAACAAGAGGGTAAAGGAAGAAAATTCCAAAAAAGACGACGATGGCAAGGGTAACGTAATTCCAACCATTGGTAAAGAAGCCGACCAGCGCCTCTTTTCTATCTTTGGTGCCGGACTTCATGCCTTCTCCTCCATCAGCGAGTCGCCGCTATCGCATCGGAAGACATTAACCGTGCTCGCGTTGACGCTCAAGGATATGGAATCACCCACGTTTTTAGTGGGGTGGCGAGAAGAAACGTGCACTTCTACTTCCTTGGCGTCAGAAAGCAAAACGGTATAGCGGACTTCTGTCCCCAGGAATATTTTTTCTTTAACGGTACCGGAAAGATCCCCTTCCCCTTCTTTGATGGCAAAGTCGGTAGGACGAATCACAACTTTAACTGCCTGATTGTTTTCTCCTTGGACTTTTCTGGCAACGGGGAGAGTTTCTCCGGTAGGTAAAACCACAGAGGCGTCGCCTTCCCCTTGCTTCAGCACCCCCTCAAAGATGTTGCTTTGTCCAATAAAAGTAGCTACAAAAAGGTTCACTGGATCATTAAAGACTTGATAGGGCGTGCCCACCTGTTGAATCACCCCGTTCTTCATAATCGCAATGCGATCGGACATCGAAAGGGCCTCTTCTTGGTCGTGGGTGACATAGATGGTTGTGATTTTGTTCGCGTTTTGGAGACGTTTGATCACAAGACGCATCTCCACGCGCAACTTGGCGTCAAGATTGGAAAGAGGCTCGTCAAAAAGCAATACATCAGGCCGGATGACAATGGCGCGAGCAAGAGCGATTCTCTGTTGCTGCCCTCCGCTCATATCCGATGGGTAACGGTCTTTGAGATTTTCAATCTGAACCTCTTTTAGCATGGTCATCACCCGAGATTCGATTTCCTCTTTGGGGAGGTGGCGCTGCTTCAACCCATAAGCGACGTTTTGATAAACGCTCATATGGGGGAAGACCGCATAGTTTTGGAACACCATGCCAATGTTACGCTTATAAATGGCGATGTCGTTGATTTTCTTGTCATCAAAATAGATTTCGCCGCCTTCAATCGAATTAAAGCCAGCAATCATGCGAAGAAGTGTTGTCTTTCCACAACCTGAAGAGCCTAGAAGGGTGAAAAATTCCCCCGGTTTTACTTCAAGGGACAAGTCAGGAATGACGGTGTTCTTCCCATACATTTTCTTAACGTGGTCAATTTTGATGCCAATAGACATGGTGAACTCCTTTTTGCGAAGGGGGCCGAGAAATTTCGGCCCCCATTAAAATGTATTTAAAATTAAGCGGTGTATTTTTGAACGATATCGGTGTATTTAGCCAAGGCAGCTTTTTTATTGTCGGTGGACTCTTGGGAAGTGATTGCGAGAGTCTTCATGGAAGAAACACTCTTCTTAAAGGAAGCGACTTCCGCCTCCGCGAGAACAGGGTTGGTGCCTGCGATATCTTTGCCGAGAACCGTTTGGCCGGACTTGGAGCTCATCCAATCGACAAATTTTTTCGCGGCCGCTTCTTTCTTGGTCCCTTTAATGATTCCGACGCCACTAGTCTTAGGAACGACACCTTCTTTCATATAGCAAACTTCAACATTTTTATATTGTCCGTTAGGATCTTCGATTTTGCCTTGAAGGGCTTCGTAGCCTTTCGTGTCCCAGCTCATCCCAACAGCGTATTCGCCACTGACGACGCCGGTTAGGGTAGTGCCAGAACTAGAAACAATCTTCTTATCTAGATTGGAATAGAAACTATCGACATAGTTCCAAGCAGCTTCACTTTCCATCTTGGCTTTGACAGTGTCGCCGGTCCCCATTGCGAGAAGCATATTCTCCAAATGGTTGTAGGCGCTCGAGGATTTAGCAGCATCCCCAAAAGCGATTTTTCCCTTTAAGGAAGCATTTACCAAGTCGGAATAGCCTTCGATTTTTGAAACCAAAGTCGTGTTATAAATAATGACGGGAATTGCAAAATTCGTAATGGAGCAATAACCAGTGGTGGCACGGAAATCCGCGGGTTTTTCTGCATCATTGGCGGCTTTATAAGAAATGTAGCAATCCGAGTTGTCCTCCACGTACTGCGTAGGAAGCCAAACGACGTCGGCTTGAGGTGAATTCTTCTCCGAGTTCACGCGCTTGACGATTTCGCCGGTTCCTCCATAGACATATTCAATGTCGATGCCGGTTTCGGCTTTGAACTTCGGAATCATAATCTTCAAGTTGGCTTCGGAAGTAGACGAATAAAGTGTGAGCTTAGTCCCTTCCAAATCCACGGGTCCCGTTGAGGAACCTGGGTCATTCGGGCTGGGGTTGTTGCACGCAGCAAGCGTAACCACGGCCAAGGCGGAGAGAATCGAAATCTTTTTGGCTTTCATTTTTTGTCCTCCTTAAGAAAGCGCTTACAAGTTAATTCAAATATAGGTTTTGCTCGAAGATGCGACAAGCAAATGTGAAAAATATCTTCGAAATGTTTTCGTTATTTTCAGCAATAAAGACGATTCAATCTCAAATAAATAGGATTGAAAGCCTATTTTTTTATTTCTAGCCCTTATTAAAAAACGAAAATTTTGAAAATTACTTTCTCTTTTTTTATTATTCGCCGATAATCCCCGTGATTCTTTGAAGCAGCTTTTTAATTTGCCCCTTTGGTTCGAGTCCTATCTCGATATTGTTTTGTTTCTATCCAAGCCATGGAAATAAACGCCCAGACAAATGGGATGACCAAAAAAATCTACGGCCCATTTCGTCGAAATGCCCATTGATCTTGAATGAAGGGTCATGATTCTTGGTAAAACCAAGTTTTTCGGCTTTTTTCTTTAGGCTTGTCGCAAGGTCGATAAATGGCTTTCGGCTTCCTCTTCGTCCATGACTTTAATGCCAAGGGCTTTCGCTTTTTCTAGTTTACTTCCCGCGCCAGGTCCCGCGATCACCACATCGGTTTTCTTGGAAACAGACCCCGAGCATTTGGCTCCGATCCCTTCCAGCAATTCCGTCATTTCTTCGCGGGTTCTCTTCGTTAAGGTTCCCGTCAAAACAACGGTTTTGCCGTAGAAATACGAATTCACGTCCTGCGTATCTACCCCTAAATAGGTGAAGTTGACGCCTTCTTTGCGGAGACGTTCTATCAATTCGATCTTCTTGGGGTCATGGAAATAATCATATAGGGATTTCGCCGCAACTGGTCCGATGTCGGGAATTGAGGCGTAATCTTCTTCGGTCAAAGAGAAATATTCATCAAGGTTTTTGTGTTTTCTCGCCAAGGTCTTCGCCGTTTTGTTGCCGATTTCCTTGATTCCAAGGCCGAAGAGAAGCCGCTCCAAGGATTTTTTCTTGGATTCTTCAATCCCGGCGAACAGGGAAGAAATGGACTTATCGCTCCAGCCATCCAAGGCTTTAATCTCTTCACCATGTTGGTAAAGCTCATAAATATCGGGGATATCATGGATGAAATTCTCACCGAAGAGTTCCTCGACCACCGCTTCCCCCATTCCGTCGATATCCATCGCGTCGCGAGAAGCAAAATGGATCATGCCCTCAATCTTTCTGCTGGGGCATTCGGGGTTCAAGCAATAATGGAGGCCCTGCACCTTGGTTAACGGCTGTCCGCATTCGGGACAAAGCTCGCTCATGAGGAAGGGACGCTCACTGCCATCGCGTTTTTCGATTAAAGGACGAACGACTTCTGGGATAACGTCCGCGGCTTTATGAAGCACGACGGTATCTCCAATCATCAGGCCTTTTTCTTTGATGAAGTCTTCGTTATTGAGGGTGGCTCTTTGAACCAAACTTCCCGCGACGCGGACGGGTTGAAGAACCGCGTTAGGAGTGATTCTTCCCGTACGTCCTACCGTCAACACGATATCCAAAAGTTTCGTGGATACCTGTTCTGGGGGGAATTTATAAGCGATGGCCCATTTAGGGGTCTTTGCCGTATAGCCGATTACATCATACAGATCGATGTCATCAACTTTATAAACTAGCCCATCGATGTCGTAGCCTAAACTCGCGCGTTTTTCCCCTTCTTCTTTCATGTAAGCGATAAGTTCGTCCGCCCCTTTTAAGCGACGACGTTCATGGTTGGTACGGAAACCAAGTTCATCGAGATAATCCAAACTATTGCTATGGATGTGTTCGCCCAATTCTCGCGCATTGACGAGGTAATACCAGAAGGCATCCAAACCACGGCTTGCCGCAATTCGCGGATCCAATTGACGAATCGATCCAGCGGCGGCGTTGCGCGCATTGGCAAAAAGAGGTTCTCCTTTTTCTTTGCGTTCTGCGTTCAGCCTTTCCAGGCTTTTTTTCGGCATATAGACTTCCCCACGAACTTCAAAGGGGCGCATCTCTTTCACGCGAAGGGGAATGGAGGGAATCGTTTTGACGTTTTGGGTCACGTCTTCTCCGACCATCCCGTCTCCACGGGTCACCGCGTATTGCAAAACGCCTTGATCGTAAACAAGAGAAATCCCAAGTCCATCAATCTTCACTTCCCCCATGTAATCCACGTCTTTCACGTGGAGGGCATCCGAGATTTTGCGGTCCCAATCACGAATTTCGTCTTCGTTAAAGATATCCCCGAGGGAAAGCATGGAACGCTTATGGCGGATCTTTTTGAAGGAATCCAAAACCTGCCCCCCGACGCGTTGAGTGGGGGAAGTAGGAGAAACTAGAGACGGGAATTCCTTTTCCAAACGTTGGAGTTCCTCCATCGCTTGGTCGAATTCTGCGTCAGTATGAGAGGGGTTGTCCAAAACGTAATATTCATAGGTCCAGCGGTTTAAATCTTCCGTTAACCGCTCCACCCGTTCGCGGGCTTGGTTCAAATCCATTATGCAAGACCTCCTGCGCTGCGTTTACGCGATAGCAGCTTATGCGTTCCAAGAAGAGTTTTCTTCCCGACTGAATCGAAATTGATGATGATGATGGAGGAGCTGATGAGTTCGACGACCACCCCATCTCCAAATTTTTCGTGATGGGCGATGTCACCGACCTTCCAGTCCACGATGCCATTGCTCTGCTGATTGGCCTGGGCCGTAGTGGTCGTGGGTTTTGGTTTTGATTCAAAGGGCGAGATGGCGTTTCCGTCTTGGAAAGTAGTCGTAGAATCATCGTATACCTTTTTCCAAGAAGAGCCATAGTTTCGACCCGTCTTTTCCCAAGGGGCGGAAGAGGATTTATAGGACTTGGACGCTAATTCCAAACCAGCCTCGCTGAAGAATTGGCTGGGGATGGCTTTGCCGTTCGTGGCATAGGACCAGCCACTATTGCAGGTGACATAAAGGCGCTTTTTGGCACGAGTCATGGCAACATAAGCCAGGCGGCGTTCTTCTTCTAAGCCGTCCATCCCGTTTTCGTTTTGAGTACGGATGGAAGGGAAGGACCCTTGGTTCATGCAGACGATGAAGACGTTATCGAATTCCAAACCCTTCGCCACGTGAATCGTCATCAAGGAGACGTAATTGCCCCCATTGATATCATCTTGCCCCGTTAAAAGAGCAATGTTTTGAAGGTATTCATCGAAAGTGCTTTCGGGATGGTCTTGGATATAGTGGTTCACATCATCAAAAAGCGCATTGACGTTGCCGACGCGGTCTTCGTCAGGGTTTTGGTCTTCTTGGAGGAATTTCAAATATCCAATGTCCGTGATGAAATCGCGGAGGATTCCCGAATAGGCTTCTAAATTGCTGGAGAGCTTTTCTTTCGTAGCCTCCATTTGACCAAGAAGCAAATTCAAAGGATTAATCACGCGTCCGGTCAACTCCGTATTCGGATAATCCTGGATATTTTGGATATATTCATATTCCGATACTCCCGCGTCATGGGCTTCTTGGCGGATGCGGGCAATGCTAGATTCCCCAATGCCTCTTTTAGGAACATTGATAATGCGTTCAAAGGAGACATCATCTTTTTCGTTGGTCAGTAAACGGAAATAAGCGAACACGTCTTTGACTTCTTTACGTTGATAGAAACGAAGGCCACCGAAAATCTTGTAAGGGACGCGATTTGCGGCCAATTCGCTTTCAATGGCTCGGGTCATATAGGAGGAACGATACAAAACGGTGATGTTGTCAAACCGTTGCTCTCCAAAAGGCAAGCCATCCGTGGCAATATCGCAAATTTTCGATACCACCCATTTGGCTTCATCTTCTGCGGTTTCAAAGCGTTTTGCCGTAACGGTTTCCCCTTCTTCTGCTTTGGTGAAAAGGTTCTTGGGGACACGTTTTTTGTTATGGGCGATTAAATGGTTCGAAACGTCAAGGATTGCCTTGGTGGAACGGTAGTTGCGATCCAAGATGATGTCCTGATAATCTGGATAATCCTTAGGGAAATTCAAAATGATTTCCTGTCGGGCTCCGCGCCACGTATAAATCGTCTGGTCCGGATCGCCCACGACATAAAGGGCCGTTTCCGGATTGGAAATCATGCGTAATAAGTCGTATTGAGCTTTGTTGGTATCCTGATATTCGTCCACCAGAATCGCGTCATACGTATGCGCCCAACGTTGATGGACTTCATCAAAGTCGCGAAGGATGGCATAGGTTTTGAGAATCAAGTCATCAAAATCGAAGGCCAACATCTTCATTTTTTCAATTTCGTATTGACGGTAAATCTTAAGGCATTGGGTTTGCTCTTCGCTATGGAACTTCGATTGTTGAGGGTTGGCAGAAGCCAAATCATCAGGATAAAGTCCCTTGGTCTTCATCGCCCCAATATAGTTTTTGGCTTTCTTAATGATTTCATCGCCTTTGGAATACCCAAAATTAACGGCGATATCTTTGATAAGTTTTCCCTGGTCTTCGTCATCAAAAATGGTGAAAGAGGCTGGATAGCCAAGATAACGGGCCTCTTTTCTTAAAAAGCGAGCGCAAAAACTATGGAAGGTGGATACCTGCAAAAAGGGAGCAGCGCCCGGAACGATTTTTCCGACGCGCTCTTTCATTTCCGCGGCAGCTTTGTTAGTGAAAGTCACGGCCAAAATACGGGAGGGGTCTAGTCCCATTTCCTCGATCAAATAGGCGATACGGTAAGTTAAAACACGGGTTTTTCCACTGCCAGCACCGGCAATGATACGGACGTGTTGAGCACGGGTTTCTACCGCTTGAAGTTGAGCTTCATTTAATAAGGATGCGTAATCAGTCATACCCTTTTATTTTACTTCGTATTCCTTTTTCTTTTAATAAGGGGAGCGTTTAAATTTTGACAATGTAGGAAGGGCTCTAGAAAAAGGCGGGCTAACTCTTTCTCCTTTCATCGATTAAGATATTTCCCGTGAAGAAAATTGATTCGCTTTCTCCTAGCCGCCGGATTGCCATCATGGCCCTTTTAAGCGCCGTCGACGCCGTTTTCGCTCTTCTCGGGGCTTTTTTCCCAATGTCTTCTCTTTTCCTGATGGTCGTTGTTCCCCTAACCTCGGCCATCGCGGCATTCTTATTGCCGCTGCGCTACCTTCCTCTTTTTGTCCTTATTGCTTTTTCGGTGTGCCTTGGTTCTTCTTTTTGGGATTTTCAGAATACAATTTTCTACATCTTTCCTTCCTTGGTTATAGGGGCGTTATTTGGCTTTTTCACCGTGAAACGAGTACCTGAAGACTGTGGCCTATTCCTTCTTAGCCTATGTGAATGCCTCCTTTTTGGAATCGCCCTTCTTCTTATCTATGCAATCTATGGCATTTCCATGGAAGAGGTGCTTCTAGCCTTGTTCCATCTCACCAAAAACGAATACCTGTCCCACGTCTTTCCCTTATTTTGCCTGGTTTATAGTTATGCCCAGATGGCCGTTACTTATCTTTTTCTGCGCCTATTTTTAGAACGTCTCGGATTTGAAAAACAGCCTTTAGAAACTCCCAGGTGGGTGGGATTCGCCTTTGGAGGAACGTTCCTGCTCCTTGGCCTGCTTACCTTCGTCTATCCCCTCGTTGGATATTTTTTCCTCGGCGCGACGTCCTATTGGATTGTAGAAACTTCTATCCGTTCCTTGCCCTATGTCCGAAAAGGAATTTACGTTCTTTTAGGCCTAGGTTTATTCGGCGGATTGTTGCTTTTTGCCTTGCTTTTTTCCTCTTGCCCCGGCGATACAGGACTCGGACTTATCGTCCTGCCCATGGCCGTCATACTTCTTTGCAATTCCTTGAGCCGTCCATTGCTAGAAAAGAAAAGCGATAATAAAATGAAATCATGAAGTTTTTACGTAACTTCGGCTTGGGAATATTATGGGCAGCATTGTTTCCCCTGCTATGCGTGGTCATCGCCCTCATCGCCGTCTACGGCGTTTTTACTTTTATTGTTGAATTCGTCATCATGTTAATTCATTTCTTCCAAGGAAAGAGTCTTTTCCCACCTTTTCCCGAAGACGAACAGGCCTTTGCCATCCGTCAAGCGGCCTATGCGAACGCCACAGAGCCCAAGGAGCCCACTCCGCCGACGCAACAAGTGGCCAACAACAATTCCACGACGATCATTCAGCAGAATTATTACAACGGTCACAACCCCTATCCGCCTCAAAACCCCTATGGCAATCCTTATTACGGGCAGCCTCGTGTTCCTTACAATCCGCCGCAGCAGCCTAGCATTGGAACCCCTTCTCATCCTGTGATTGAAAATCAAGGAGACCCCATTCAAATTGAGTCCAAATCCAAAGAGGGGCCGAATTTACTAAGTTTTCCTTCTTCGGACGAAAGCGAAAAGGATCAATAAACCATGAAGTTCCTTGCCAGCATCCAAAACGAAGCCGACCATCGGGCCTTAATCATCGCCATCGTTATTTTGGTGGTACTTTTCTTTATCATCGGCCTCATCGGCATGGGCATTCGCGCCTTGATGGGGATTCAAACGAAACGGATCGAAACCGCAATGGCAGACGTGACCAAAACCCACGTGATTCAAACTCCTGCCGAGTTTCGTAAATTGGCCATCAAAAAGAGCAATCGAATGCTCTATCGTGATACTTTAATTCCGTTCTTATTGAGTTTTATTGGCTTGCTCATCTGGACGATTGGCAATTTGATTTACCCTCGTTGGAGTGCGAATATCTTCGTCGATTTCCAAGATTTGTTCTTCTCCTTCGATTGGGGAGCAGAAGGGGTCATCGTCAAGGTTTTCGGTTTGCCTCTTATTGGCCAATTCCCGCCGGTATCGCACCACCCCGAATTCATCCTTGACCACCTTTGCAACTATATCGCTGTTGCATTCTTCTTGGTCAGCTGGGTCTATTATTTTGTCGTTTGCCAGGCGTTCTTAAGCCGCTTGTATGCTTTGCTTCACCTTAGCAGAACCGTATTTGAAAAGAACCTTACCGATTATCACGCGGATGATGAAGATACCCCCATCCCGCAAAAACCATTGCCGCCTTCTGAATAACTTAATCCAGCCAGTCTTTCGCTAAGGACCACCCTACAAAATATAAACCAGAGACTAGTTGAGTGGATGCCAAAGAAATCGCCCAGTCTTTCCAGCCATAATCCGCTTTAATGATTAAGGCTCTTGTAGACAGCACAAAGTCGACGATAACAAGCGCTAAGCAAATAATCGCGCAAAGGGAACAAAGCCCGACAAATGGGCCTTTATCGATGACAAAACTGATGCCTCCAATAGAGCAAAATAGTAAAAAGAGAACGACCAAAGGCTCCGACCAAACACTAATAAAATCAAAGGGATCGGATGCATCTGTTCCCTCCAACAACGTGGTTATAAACTCATAAAGTTCTAGTGCTGCAACAAAAACGAGGAAAATCGAAGACGCCACCAATAAAACGCGGCCAAATTTAATGGAGGCGGGAATTTTATCCGGGCATTCATTTTGGATGGTCTGCGTAGATTTGTGGTTCTTTTTCATGGATTAAGCGAGACGGAAAATAATATCGATAATTTCCCAAACAATAAGGGCAATGAAAACAAACGATAAACCCAAGAGGACATAAAACATCCTACGGTTTTTGGTCTGTTTGCGAGTCTCTTCTTCTTTTGGCAAATCCGTCGTGACAAAAGAGTTGCCTTCTACCGGCGGTTCGGGAATACCCATAGGGGGAACGCCCGGTTGCATCATCGCGTTAGGATCCGGAATCGATGGAGTCCCATAAGGGGGCATTGGGGGCGCGCCATACCCATATGGGGGCTGAGGCGGATAAGGCTGCTGAGGATAGTTCGGAGGATAAGCGCCCGGATTCCCGTAATTGGGCGGAACGAAACCCGCGCCCGAATTGGGATTAGGGTATCCGCCTTGCTGAGGATAGTTGGAATTCGGATCGTTTGGATTCATGGTTAGTATTTAATCTGCGAACTGGTTCTCGGGAAGGGCTCCGTATCACGAATGTTAGTAACGCCCGTGATGTACATGAGAAGACGGTCAAAGCCGATACCGAAGCCAGAGTGGATGCATCCGCCCCATTTACGGAGGTTCAGATACCATTCAAGCCCCTTCTCGTTGCCGATGGCTTCCATCTTCTTTTTCAAAATATCATAACGTTCCTCGCGTTGGGAACCTCCGATGATTTCTCCTTCTCCAGGAACGAGGCAGTCGCACGCGGCAACCGTCTTGCCGTCATCGTTCTCACGCATATAGAACGCTTTGATTTCTTTGGGATAGTTAATCAAGAACATCGGTCCTTTAACCACTTGTTCCGTTAGATAACGTTCGTGTTCGGATTGCAAATCCATGCCCCATTCGATGTTATTGTTATCGAATTTGTGGCCGTTTTTCACCGCTTCTTGGAGGAGTTTAATACCCTCGGTGTATTCCATTCGAGTAAACGGAGTAGCTAAAACGTGGTTGAGTTTATCGAGCAAACCCGGCGCGATCATGGAATTGAAGAAAGCCATTTCGTCGGGGCATTTCTCTAGCGCGTAACGAATAAGGTATTTAATGGATTCTTCCATCAAATCCATGTCGTCTTCGAGGTCAGCAAATGCAATTTCGGGTTCAATCATCCAGAACTCACTTGCGTGACGTGGGGTATTCGATTTCTCAGCACGGAAGGTCGGACCAAAGGTATAAACGTCGCGGAACGCCATGGCAAACGCTTCAACGTGGAGCTGTCCCGAAACAGTCAAAGAGGCACGACGACCAAAAAAGTCTGTGTCGCTGAGTTTCCCTTTTGCATCGGGAGTCATCAGGGTGAAAACTTGTCCGGCTCCCTCGGCATCATTGACAGTAATTTCAGGGGTATGAACATAAACGAATCCTTTGCTTTGGAAGAATTCATGAACGCCCAAAGCCAAGACAGAACGAAGACGATAAAGAGCCGTGAAGGTGTTTGTACGCGGTCTTAAATAAGCTTCATCACGCAAATATTCAAACGAGTGTCTTTTCTTTTGGAGAGGGTAATCAGATGCGCAGTCGCCAAGCACTTCAAAAGAATTGATGTGCATTTCAAATGGTTGCTTCATTTCAGGCGTCATATGAATAACGCCGCGAACACCAAGAGTAGTCCCCGTTAGAACATGGGAAAGAACATCGGCGTTTGGAATCTCGTTGTTATAGACGAGTTGAATGTTTTTAAAGCAGGTTCCATCGTTCAAAGAAATAAAACCAATGGACCCATTATCACGATTGGTTCTAACCCACCCTTCGATAAGAATTTCGCCAATTTTTTCTAAGTCTTCCTTGGCAGAGAAGCGAGAATACAATTCTCGAACAGTAATTGCTTTCGGTTGCATACCCTATAAGTTTATCTTGTTTTCGATAGTTGTGAACGAACTTTTAAGGCTTCTTTCCATCTAATTTTTACATTTTTGGTTTTTCTTGATTAAAGGAAGGCGGAACATATCGTTATATATTTCGGAGATGCGCATTAAATTATTTTGTGTTTATCGTTTATTTTCTCTTGTTCACCGTTTTTGTGAACGTTATATTTATTTCGATGAATAAATCTTTTTTAGAAAAGTTTAACTTACTGTATATTCCTCAAGGAATTTCATTTCGGCACGACGACAAAAAAGAAGAGATTTCGATCACCGTTAAAGGGTTTTCCACAAATTATTTTCAGTACCAATACGCAACAAACGCCGAGCCACGTTTTTTACAAACGAGTGCAGAAAACAAACCGACGATTGTCTTTTCCAAAAAAGTAACTAAAGTAGCTGCCAAAAGAATCGCTGAAAACGGCAACTTCTACTTCGATCTTCAAGGCAATTACGAAATTAAAATCGGCGCCAAATGGATTCGTCATCGGATGCCAGATGTTGCCCCTGCCTCGAATGCACCTGTTTCTACCTATTTTCGATGCACTAGCGAACAAGCAAGCCGTATTTTGGAAATCATCGCCCGCAGCCCCAATCTTATTTCGGCTCGAGATATTCAATCCATGGCAGGAACTAGTCTAGGTCTCGTCGGGAGAATCGCTCATTGCCTCGTGGAAAATGGGTATTTAAGCGTCTCTAGGAATGGATATTTTTCCGATAAACAGCAAAAAATACGCCTTTTAAACGATTGGAGAAGAGAATTTCAGGATACTCTTAAGGAATTGCCTTATATTAACTGTATTTCACTATTTTCCCTCGAAGAAATCATCGAGCAAATCAACGAAAAAAAGGTAAGTCTGTTAATCGGAGGTGACTACGTTTGGGACCAAGATTCCCACGCTCATAACTTGGTGTTGCTGTGTCCAACCGGAGATTTTCACTCCGTCGTCAAGGATCTGCCGATCCTAGAAAGCGAAGAAAAGGGCGATATAACGATTTTTCAATGTCCTACGTTAAATTGCTGGTCCGCTCAGCAAAACGGCGTCTGCAACGACTTATATGGTTTTTTAACGGGCACGAAAAAAGCCGAGGATTGTCTCGCTCGGCTTTTATACCCAGAAAATTAGTTTTTAAAATCCATCCAGTGGTCGATTTTCCAGTTGGGATCCACGCCTAAGTTCAAGGGAGCGAAGATTTTCATTTCGTACAGCTTTTCGGCGACTTTCGCGATCATCGCGGCGTTATCCGTCGTGCACCAAAGTGGTGGAATGATCAACTCAATGCCAGTGCCTGCAAGTTTTTCTTTCATTTGTGCACGTAAATACGAATTGGCAGAAACTCCACCAGCCAAAATCACTTGCTTAACATTGAAATCTTTAGCGGCCATCAACGATTTTTCTACAATCATGCCGATGGCAACATCTTGGAATGAACGGGCCATATCATCGACACTAACAGGAGTTCCCTTCATTTTTAGACTATTAACGAGGTTAATCACGCTTGTTTTTAAGCCCGAGTAGGAGAAATCGTATTTTCCGTCCGGAGAAGCAGGCATCGGAAGGTGGTAAGAATGGGTACCGAGTTTTGCGTGTTGATCGATTGGCAATCCACCGGGATAGGGAAGGCCTAACACACGAGCCACTTTGTCGTAGCATTCTCCAACCGCGTCGTCTTTGGTTTCACCTACAATAGTGAAATCCATATGGTCTTTCATAATAACCAACTCGGTATTGCCGCCACTAACAACCACGCAAAGTAACGGGAAATGGAATTCGCCCGCATATTCGTTGGCGTAAATGTGTCCTGCCAAATGGTGAACAGGGATTAACGGCTTTTTATAAAGCATGGCCAGCGTTTTTGCCGCCTGTAAGCCAACATGCAAACAGCCAATAAGCCCAGGCCCGCGAGTAACGGCAAAGGCATCGATATCATCTAAGGTCAATCCTGACTCATTCAAAGCCTGAGTCAAACACACCGTGATATTTTCCGTATGAAGACGGGATGCGATTTCAGGCATGACCCCTCCAAATTTCTCATGAACGGCAATCTGGGTTGCGACAACATTGGAAAGCAATTTTCCGTTGTCCGTGATTGCCACAGCCGTCTCATCACAAGACGACTCAATTGCAAGAATCTTAGCCATTGATCAACGACCTCACCATATACACCGCGTCTTCCCCGTCATCGTAATAAGCATGCTTGGTTGTGACAGGTTCAAACTTATGTCTTTTATAGAATTTTTGAGCACGAACATTGGATACGCGAACTTCCAAAGTCGCATATTCCACAGGGTCGGATTTCGATTCACAATCCTTCAGCATTTGGCCGATAAGGCGATTGCCAATTCCTTTGGATCTGAAGTTTTCTTTGACAGCAATTTGAGCAATCGTGCAAGAGTTAAAAGTGATGTAGAAATCAATCATCCCAACAACCTCGTTATCCACGACGGCGCAATAAAGATAAGCAACAGGATTTTCGTTCATTTCGAATAGAAGCGCTTCACGACCATAAGGATGTTTGAAAGCTTCCTGTTCAATGGCAAGAACCGCCTCGACATCGCTAGGCATCATTTTACGGACAACGGTCTTGAATCGACCTTCATCATAATCATCTTTCAAATAGATGGGACGAGCGCCAAGAGGCTCTTCGCAACGATATTCAGGTTTTGCAAAGTAAGCCAAGTTAGAAATAACGGGGTTTTGCAAGGATTCAAGGCCTAAATAAGCCACGTCCCCACAAACGGAATAATCAGGATGTTGGTGAATGAAATCCATGACTTCTGCGTTAGTTTTAATGCAGTCTTGCACGTTTTTTTCACTATTGTATACAGCAAAATAGGACCGTTTCCCTCTCGCGTTCATCAAGCAGATGGATGGATGTCCAATTTGTTGCAAAACCTCAAGGGAACTAACTAAATAGAGTGGAATGTTAAGGGCAAAAGAAATGGTTTTTGCAATCGTTAATGCGATGCGAACACCCGTATAAGAACCCGGTCCTTTTGAGACTACAACACCATCGATATCTTCTTTTTTAATGGCGAGTTTCGACATCAATTTGTCGATTTCATCTACCATGAATTCGCTTTGTTTTTGCCACGCTTCATAGACGATAGATCCAAGAATTTCCTCGTCTTTAGCAAACCCAACAGCAAGGTTTTTATCACTAGAATCAAGCAAGAGATTGAGCATCGGTTTTCTCCTTTAACTCTTTCAGGAAATTGTCGAATCGTTGACAATTACTTTCTAAGGTAATTTGACGATTATCGTCGCCTTCGTTTTTGATGCAAATCGAAAGACGTTCCTCCGGCAAAAGCGGCTCAATATATACCGGCCATTCAATGAGACATGCCCCATCGCCTTCAATGTATTCATCCAAACCAATTTCAATGTTTTGCCCTTCCAAGCGATAGGCATCGATATGGTAAAGAGGGATGCGTCCGTGGAAGTAACATTTCATGATGTTGAAAGTGGGGCTGATGACATCTTCCTTCACGCCAAGCCCTTCAGCGACTCCGCCCGTAAAGGTCGTTTTTCCTGCGCCTAAATCCCCTTCTAGCAAGAGGACATCCCCTGGTTCCAAAAGAGGGGCGATTGTCTTCCCCAAGGAAAGGGGTTCCATTTTGTTTTTTGTTTTAAATATCAGTTTCATACCCATAAACCGCGGTGATTATACACCCTTTGAACAACACCGAAAGAAAAGCAAGAATTAGACGTGGCGTTTTGGCGTCAAAACTGGAAGATTTTCACTCAAAAATTTCTGATATAGGCACTCGATTTCCGAATCGACGAATGGGAAATTGCGATGGTCGATCATTTCTTTAACCTGCGACATCGATTTCTCAATAGCCATGGATAAATCCTTGGGGTAGCCGTAAGTTTGGATGTGGCGGGCGTATTCGTTCTCGTCGAGGGTACGTTCCACGCCGTCTGGATAGAGTTTTACGTCCAAGTCGTAATCGATGTATTTCAAAAATCCATTATCGTAAAGGGTCGGAGAAGCAATATTGACGTAATAGCAAATTCCCTTGCCCTCTTTGAACATGGCAATCACATTCATCCAACGTTTTTTATAAAGAAGGAAAATCGCGTTCTCCTTCGTCATCCATTTACGCCCATCGCTTTCCGTGACAAGGCTGGCTTTAGATGCCAAAGCCCAGTATTCGTCGGTTTCTTCCACCAAATAAGCCGGCGACCATTGCCGATGCAATTTGCCGTCATGTTTGTACGCCTGGACTTTAATCCAGCGCGCGAATCTCGGATCAATTTCGTTCATAAAGTATACCTAGCCAAGGTGAATATCACCTTACTCGCTATGAATTATAACGCATAAACCGCCTTTGTCTTTGTAGATAATAAAAAAAGCCATCCATTAAGGATGGCGAGAGAACGGTTTTAGTCCCGATCAATCTTGGAGATGCACTCCGCGATTTCGAGGAAGAGCTTCATTTGGGGTTTATAGGCTTCGACGTAACCAGGATTAAAGGGTTTATCGTTAGGAAGAACCATCAACGTGTCCTCGTATCCTAAGGCCATGTAGGTTTTACCCGGTTGGATGGAGATCGCGACGTCAACCAAGAGTTTGGAAGTATGGATTTGTTTTAACAGCGATTCCAATTCTGGAGTAATGAAACGACGATTTTCTTTCGCTCCATAGATGGCGTATTGCTTGTTCTTGGAGAGTTGGTTGAGTTCAGGAAGAACTAGAGGCGGCAATGCTCTCTTATTGCCCCGGAAATAAATGACTAACCCGCCCTCAGACAAGGGAAGAGAATTGGTGGAACGAAGATATTTGCCAACAAAAACAGTTTGGAGGGCTTTAGCGGTATCTTTTTGGGCTGCCATGTCGCACAAAGAGCATTCCACACCTTGATACGTGAAAGTGATGTTATCGCGGCTTCCAATATGCTTGGCTCCTGGATAGAGTCCGCAAGCTTCCACTTCGGACGCATCGATTTTCGCATCGATGTCTCCGCGGACATTTTCAACGGGAAGGCCATCGAAAACATAGTCGTTCACATTCGAATAATAGGAATTGAAATAGGCGCTGATTTGGGCCCGGTTCTTTTTTCTTTGGAAGATGCCGTAAATCGCGATTCCAGCGATGCCGACCCCCGCGCAAATGGCGGCGACGATCAAGGTCCACTTCGATTTCTCCTTTTCATCTTGAATCACGAAATAGGGAATAATGTATCCCACAACAATCGCGACCAAGGTTCCAATGGAAATGGCGATCTTGCCCGTGTTCCATTTCTTGTATTCGTGATGCCAGAGAATGCGGGCGTCTTCGATGTTCTTTAAACGGGGATCGCTATATTGATAGGTTGCCGCGTCTTTGATTTCATCTTCCGGCTGAGGTTCCGGTTCTTCTTCCGGCTCGGGTTCGGGTTCCGGTTCGGTTTTTTCTTCTACGACCGGTGCAGGTTTTTTGGCGTCGACAAATTCGTCATTGCCGTAAATATCTTCCTTTTCCAGCGGAACAGCCGTCTCGACTTTTTCTTCGGGGGTTTCTATTTTCTTTTCGTCTTCCATATTTTTTCCTCGATAACCACGGAATTATAAAACAAATGGGCCAAGCACCCTATGAAAATGCGTAAACAAAACTTTTTCTTCACACCCTATTCTCCCCAAAACGAAAAAGAAGCCTCCATAGAAGCTCCTTTTCCGGTTAAGGGGATGAATGCGATTATAGGGATTTACGAGCAGGGAACGAGGCGTTGACCTTGACTAATGGGCCATAGATTGCCATCAAGACCGCCAAAGCGCAAACGCCGCTCAAGGAAATGTAAAGAACGTTGTAGGCCATCGCTGCGACAAAGGTATATTGATAAATCACAACGGAAGAAACCGTGCTGCCCATGAAACGGATGAAAGTCGACAAAACACCGGCAAGAAGCAAGAACGCTTCCCCTTTGAAGTTGTATCCCTTTTGGTTTTGACCAAAGATGAAAGGGCGGAAGAAACCCATCACAGCTACCGAGCCGAAACCAATCAAATAGTCAAACGGATAGCAGGCAAAGCCGTAGCCGTCGGTTAAGCAGGTGAGCAAGCCAAACAGGATACCGCCACAGATAAGCCCAGAAGCCGGCCCACGGCGTAAAGCAATAATCATCAAAGGAAGCATTTGGAAGTTAATCGATCCTCCGGTTGCTCCAACGGGGATTTTGATGAAATTCAAGCCAAAGGCCATGGCAATCAAAATACCGTTCTCCGCAATTTCGCCAATATTAAGAGGACGTCTTTGATACGGAGCGATCATCGCGGCTCCAGCAGACAAAGCCGTGAAGAAAATGGACAAGGCACAGCCCCAAGCTAATTTTGCACTATGGAAATTCGCGATATTACCATAATAATCTTCGCTGCCGTTGCAAACGAAGAATTCGCGGGAAAGGAACAAGAAGCAGAAAGCCACAAGGAAGGAAAGGGCGCTGCCAATCATCAAATTTTCTTTTCCTTTTTCGCCGCGGACAAGGAATCCGGCGATAATGGGGAGAACGATGCCAACAAAAAGCAAACCAAGCGTCACCCACATCGTCCAATCAAAGGTGAAGCCGTTACGGAAATAGTCGATGAGAGTAACCACATATTCGGTCTTTACCCCATCCACCTTGGTCTTGTAAGTCACAACAGGGCCTAGCAAAAACAAAATAGCAATAATGCCAAAGGCGGAAGCAAAAACAAACGACCATTGAGAGAAGAAATGTTGGACCTTCTCACGAATGGGGTTTTCTTCCGTCGAATTGACGACATTGGAATCCATTAAAAAATCCTCCTGGATACACAAACCGCACCCAAAGAGGCCTAACGCTAGTTCCTTCCTACGCCAGCATTACCTGGATCAGGTGCGCCGTCGAACCGGATCACGGTTCCTCTCAGCCGACTAATACTGGCCAGCTCCGGATAAGCAAAGTCTAGTCTATTCAATTTTCCAGTCAATAGGGGAAACGCCTCCCTTTTTTAAAATGGCGTTGCATTCGGAGAAGAGATGACGGTTGAACCATCCGCCCCGATTCGCCGATAACGGAGAAGGGTGAACCGCGGTCAGATAAGCGTGCTTAGGGTTATGGATAAATGGGATGTATCTTTTGGCAAATGAACCCCACAGCATAAAGACAATAGGCTGGTCTAATTCATCCAAATACACCATGACGTCCTTGATGAATTTCTCATATTCGACTCGATTATGGCTTAATGGTTGACCGGCGCGAACCGTTAAATAGGCATTCAAAAGGAGCACTCCCTGTCTTGCCCAAGGAGTTAAATCTCCATTATTTCGATTCATCTTGATACCCAAATCGTTCTCGATTTCTTTGTAGATGTTGACCAAAGAAGGTGGGGGCTCGATGCCTTTAGGCACCGAAAAGGAAAGCCCCATGGCTTGGCCAGGGTTATGGTAAGGGTCTTGGCCAATGATCACGACTTTCAAATCCTTGGGGGAGGTCAAACGGAACGCTTGAAACACCAAATCCCGAGGAGGGTAAATCGTATGAGACGCGTATTCGTCCTCCAAAAACGCGTGCAGGGACGCGGAGTAAGGTTCTTCTTTTACTCGTTCAAATAAATCTTTCCATTCATTCATCATCGAAAGGATTATAAAGGCTTTCTCTGTTTGTGGCATAATGGTGCTGTGAAGGTTTTTTGGCTTTTCAATCATCCCGCACCTTATAAAGTCGATTTTTTTAATGCGCTCGGGCAATATTGCGACCTCGATGTTCTTTTTGAACGTAGCAGCGAAAAAGGAAGAAACTCCATCTTTTATAGCGAAAAGCCCCTTCGCTTCACCGCTCACGTCGCCCATTCCATTTATTTAGGCGGAATCGATAATTACACGACCGCTCCCATTTCGTATTTAAAGAAAAATCGCTACGACATCATCGTTCTGAATGGATGGCGAACCCTTACGGAACAAAAAACGATTCGTTATTGTCAAAAGAAGGGAATCCCCTACCTGTTTTACATCAACGGCGGCATCTTAAATGAAAACGAGCCTCGGTGGCTTAAGAAGCTCAAAACCCGTTGCATCTCCGGGGCAACCGCATACCTTTGTCCGGACAAGACCAGTGCCAAATATCTTCGTTATTACGGGGCAGATCCCAACGCGATAACCATTTATCCCTATTCTTCCATTTTTGAACGTCAGGTTCTTCCCCACGTTTTGAGCAAGGAAGAAAAAGAAGAAATTCGCAAAGAATTGGGACTAGAAGGCAGGCACATCTACATCAGTTCTGGCCAATTCATCGAAAGGAAGAATTTCGAAGAATTAATCCGTCTGTGGGCCAAAATGCCTCAAGAAGACACCCTTTATATCACGGGAGAAGGCCCATTAAGAAAAAAATACGAACGGATGAGAAAACAAATTGGAGAAAAGAATTTCCATTTGCTCCCCTATCAGCCACACAGCAAGTTGTTCCGCCTTTTCCAAGCCTGTGACGGTTTTGTTTTTCTGTCCAAATATGATATCTACGGGCACGTCATCAACGAAGCCTTGTCTCAAGGGCTGCCCGTAGTCGCAGGAGATAATATCAACGCCGCCAAGCACCTGATTGAAAACGGAAAGAATGGATACGTATTGCCTTTAAGCGACCGAGAAGGGATCTTAAATGCCATGCAGGAGATTCTCAAACCTTCCTTTGCCGAAGAAGCCTTGAAAACAGCCAGCGTCAACACGATCGATAAATCCGCGGAATTCCACTTTCATTATCTCGAGCAATATCTCAAGGAGCACCCGCTTCCATGAATATCGCCTATTTAACCACATCCTTGCCCGATGACGTTTTTAACTTACTCGTCTCCGCAAGCCCTATTAAGCCCAATCCCGCGGGGCAAAATTTTCATGCCAAGGCCATTCGTTCCTTGGCTCTTGCGGGTGCCCATATCGATGTTTATTCGATGATCCCCATCCCAGGATATGTAGAATCCAATGAGATTGTTTTTTCGGAAAATCTCACTTATCACCTCATGAATCGATACACGTCCCGCCTGAAAAACAAAATATCCCTCGTTTCGCACATCGTAAAAGCCATTGAATCCACGTGGGATAAAATCCCCGACATCCTCCTTTATGATTCCTTGAACCTCACTTTGTCCACGGTAGCCATGCGCTTAAAAAAAGCCCATAAGCTTCCTGTTGTTGCTTTCTTAACGGATGATCCCGTTAATTTATCCAGCACATCGGATTTCTATCAAAAACAGGTGATTAAGGTCTCGCAGAATGCCGATGGCTATATCGCCTTGACCGAAGGGCTTGTTCGCCGTTTTCATTCAAGCGAAATCCCATCCCTTCGTCTCTTGGGGTTTGTCGATCCCGTAAAACGATATAATCGCCCCGTATCCCAACCTTACGACTATTATGGCGGGGCCCTATTTGAAAAGGACATTTCAATGGCTTTACTTTACGCCTATTCCAAAGCCAAACCCCGCACCGAGCTTTTCATCGCCGGGCACGGCCCCTTGGATACGACGATCAAAACGTTCGCACGATCGAATCCTCGAATTCATTTTTTGGGTCAGATTCCCAAAGAAACCCATTATACCTATGTGCAGAACGCGAATATCACCTGGAATCCGCGTACTTATCGGAAAAGTTTAGATGAGGTCTCCGTCCCTTCCAAAGTTTTGGAATATCTTGCTTATTCCCCTTGCATCGTCTCTTCCTATAGTCAAAGTATCGACGAAGAATTTCATTCCAACATCAACTGGCTAAGCAAAAAAGAACTAACGGGGTCCCCCGATATCGAGGAATTCTTTAAAAATCACTTAAACGAGCAAGGGGATTGGAAAGACTTAATTCCCAACCAGGCTCAGGAAAAAATCCTCCGCGAACTTGGCCCGCTTTGTAGCGGCGAAAAGATGCTTTCTTTCCTTCAAGGACTTTTAAGTCGGTAATCACTATGGCAACGAGCATCGCAAAGAAAACCGCGCCTTCTAACGTCCGCGCTAACGTCGTCATTAATTTAATTCGCACCTTGACGATGACGATTCTGTCGTTCATCACTTTCCCTTATGTCACCCGTGCATTGGGCGATCAAGTTTTTGGTCTTTATACCTGGGCAAATACCTTTGTTTACTACTTCTTGATTTTGGCCAAAATCTCCATCCCCAATGTCGCGATCCGCGAATGTTCGAAAGTTCGAGACGACCCCGAGAAATTCTCTCACTTAGCTCAACAGTTCTTTTTGTTGCAAGGCATCACCACTCTCATCAGTTTTATCTTCATGACAAGCTTGGTTTTTTCCGTCCCTTCTTTGTCGGAAAATAGCGGGCTCATTTTCCTCTTATCCCTTAATTTCCTTACCGGCGTTTTCTCCTTTGAATGGATTTATATCGCCTTGGAAAAACATTTCTACATCACAGTCCGTTCCATCACCCTTTTAGCCTTGGGCGCTTTGATGACTTTTGTTTTCATCAAAGCAGGGGCCTCCTACCCCGATTCGGAAGGGGGACAGGTGAATCTTGCAATGAACGAGGTTCATATCTACGCCTTAATCACGGTCTCCACCACGATATTCACTTCCTTAGTTAATGTCTTGGTTTTGCCTCGATACGTCTCTTTTAAGAAGACGGCCCCTTATTCCTTCAAAGGTTTTGTGAAGCCATTATTAGTCCTCTTTGCAGTATCCGCCGCCCTCACTTTGTACAATCAAACCGATGAATTCATTCTTGGGTTTTTAGATCCAAGCAAAGCTTCCGTCGGGGCTTATTCTGTCGGGGTGAAGGGGGTAGATATCGTTATCACGTTAATCACCTCCCTGTACGCCGTTTTCATGCCGCGGGCCTCCTATTATTACGAAAAAGAGAACAAGATTTTCTATCAAAACCTCATCGTCTATTCCTTCAATATCACCTTCTTTATCGCCATTCCCGCGATTGCAACCATGACGACGCTTTCGGGGCCCATCACATCGTTGATTTCCGGCTCATCCGCTTCCGGTCAATATCAAGACGGAGCTTGGGTTTTAATCGCTTTGTCTTGTATGATGCTTACCTATTCCATCGGAGATAACATCTACACGGAAATCTTTATCCCCGCCAAGCAAGAAGGCAAATACCTTTATGCGATGCTAATTGGCGTCGTTCTCAATATCGGGCTTTCCTTCCTTTTCGCCTATTTTGTCTTCCCTGCTCATCCTGCAATTGGGGTGGCCATCGCTACAGGGGGGACAGATATTCTGCTTTTGGCCTACCTCATTCGTTCCAGTTGGAAATGGAGCAAAAAAGCAATCTTCAATTGGAACAATCTGAAGATTTGTAGCCTTGGGGTCATGATTGCCGTCTTCACGTTGCTGTTAAAACCTGTTTTAGCCAAGGCCCTTCCTTTTTCTAGCGGTACCTGGCAGCATGAATTATCCTTGCTTTTAAGCCTTGTTGGCATGGACGCCGTTATTTATATCGGCGGACTCGTTTTATGCAAAGAACGCTTGGTTTGCAGCGTTTTCCGTAAAAAGAAAGAAGAGAATCATGAGTAATCCCAATCTACATGAAAACAAATTCAAGCGGGCGATCGCCGTCTCTTTGCGCGGTTTGATTAAATCCATCAGCCCCACCTCTTACGTCAAATTGCAGTATCGTTACATCACTCACCATAAATGCAATCTCAAAAACCCGAAACGTTACACGGAGAAATTGCAGTACTTACGCCTATACGTCTATCCAAAATGGAAGGAAGTATCCGAATGCGCAGACCGCGTCGCCGTGCGGAACTACGTGGCTAAAAAGGGATTCGAGGATATCTTGATCCCTAGTTTTGGCTCTTATGCGCATTTTGACGACATCCCCTTTGACACCTTGCCAAATTCCTTTGTTTTAAAGTGCTCCCATGCTTCGGGTTTCAACATCATCGTCCGCGACAAATCGCAGCTTAACAAAGAAGAGGCCCGAAAGAAAATGGAAAAATGGCTATCGACGGACTACGGCAAGAAAACCGTGGAACGCCACTATAGCTCCATCCCTCCCCGCATCCTTGTAGAAGGGTTTATCGGAGACGAAGAACATCTCCCCACCGAATATAAAATCCACGTTTATAACGGCAAGGCCAAAAACCTCTATGTCGTCACAGGAAGAGGTGAAGATATTCGTTATACTGAACTCTATACGGACTGGACTCCCTTTGATGGCAGCCAGTTTAACGGATGGAAAAAAGCGGACGTTTGCCCCCCTAGGCCAGATAATTTCGATGAAATGATTCGTATCGCAGAGGCATTATGTGCCCCTTTCCCCTTTGTCCGTTGTGACCTTTATTCCGTCCACGGAAAAATCTATTTTGGGGAAATGACTTTTACCCCTGCAAAAGGAACCTTGATTCTCGACGATGATTCTTGCGATGAACTCATCGGGGAATGGCTGGATATCCGTCCTTATCAAAAATAGAAATTAAGCCCAAGAACTATCGGGGAAGAAGACTTCAAGCAAAGCAAGGCCAATGTGGTAGGTGCTTTCCTCGTCGAAATCCGCGCTGGCACCAAATGGATCGTCATGGAGGCGATAGCTCATCGACATACCAATCGTCCCTCTAGGATCGTAGCCAACATCATCAAAATAGAAACCAACTAAGGAAGTGCATTCGCTGGAATAGTTCGCCTGCAATTTCACTTCCGGCAAAAAGAAGCCTGAGGATTCGATCGTTTTTCCATCGGCCATATATTTGTAGAAGCTAACATAGATATCAAAACTGACGACACGCCCGCCCATTTCCCCCAAGGTGTCGCTTGCTCCGCGAGCAGAAAAGGCAAAATAAGACCCTCCTTGCATCGTCACGGGGAAGCGGGTTCCGTATCCGCTTTGGTCTAACAAAACAAGGGAGTAGGAACTCCAGGCATTGCATTTAATCTGGCCGTTATAGAGTTTAGAAAGATAGCCTTTGGAAAAAGCAGAATGATAACGCGTTAATTTCTTGGTTTGACCGTAAACCTTGCCAATCAAAGAGGAATTATCCGCCCATTGACCAACCGGTCCCGGGACTATGTCTTCACCAAAAGGCGTCTCATCTCCCTTTAACGTCCACGTTAAATCAGTATCCCCGTCTTTAAATCCTTCCGGATGCCATTCTTTAGCTTCTTTAAGCCCAAAGCAGTCACGAGGCTCCTCGTAAGTCCCTGAGCCATTGAAATAGCCACCTTGCCCATGGGAAACGGTTTTAAAAGTCGAGTGGTCCTTTTCCCGAATGCCCGCATCCCACTTGTTATAACGGTTCTCCGTCATAACCGGTTGGATATAGGCGTCCCCAGGATAGAGTTCGGAAGTGTCCGCGCAGGAACATAAAGCCACGATGGCAACGCCTGCTAGTAAGAAATGGAATTTACGCATGGATGGTGGCCTCCTTCTTTTCGGAGAACGTGGGCGAATAGAGGTATCCGCCGATGGCAAGTAAACCAAATATCAACGGGCTTCTCGTTACAGGCACGAACCCGCTCGCGTGACGGAAGGGAAGTTCATCGCTATAGAAGGTGAGATAGATAAACGCGGCGAAAAGGATACCCATAAAGACCCCCTGTACCGCGTGGTTTTCGTTTTCTTTCCGTAATGCAAAGTAATAATGACGAATGGCAAGGAACAAAACGACAAGGTAAGCGGCAAAACCCAAAAGCCCATTTTCATAAAGGACATTGATTTCAAAACACCTCGTCAAATGAACCCCGCTAGAAAGATCAAAGCCAAATAGGAGGGTCTTAAAGGAAATCCCCGTCGTACCACGGTTGTAATAACCACCATAGAAAATATCTTGGATAGCCAAACGAATCCGTCCAAAGAAGGAGGTATCGCTAGCCAGGGAAAGCGAAATCCGTGGAATTCCCGCATTCAGCAAAATATCGTTAGAAGCATCCGCGAAGAACAAAATAACCAAGGCCAGTACGCAGACCATCAGGAAAATCCAAACACCAAGGGCAACCGCATTGGCTGCTTTTCCTTTCCAAAGCATAAACAAACGGACCATGCCCATGGCAAAATAGACGAGGAACAAAAGGATGAGGACCCTCTTTAAGGGGATAAAAGCTAAATCCAGAACGCCAACAAGGGCAAAACCCGCAAGGATTAAGAAATTCCGAAGGTTCTTTTTGGGATTCATCCAAAATAAACCAATCCCCGATGCCCCAAGCAAAAATGCCGAGGTCTTTCCATAAGCCATGGAGCATTCTACCAGCGAAAATCCGTTGAGGGTCTTGGTTTCGCTGGCAATGGGGAAAACAACCCCATCAAAATAATAAACTTGCCCTGAATAGCGTTTTGCATAGAAAAACCCATAACGGCTTAATCCGTAAACGCCACTAATTAAGGTGAGGAGAGCAAGGCCACATAGCACGCCAAAGACAACATATTCCCCTTTCAGCGAAGGGATATTTTTCAAACAGAAGCCAAGGAGAAAGAAGCCAACAAATCCAATGATTTGAAGGAGATTTTGCAAGATTGCCAAAACAACATTGCCAGAATAATAACGGAGCCAGAAAGACGAAAAGCCAAGCAGCAAAGCCAAAACCCCAACCGGAATCAAACGGATCCAAATCTTTTTTTGCTGTTGCTTGGAATAGGCTTTTTGAACGAAGGGGAATGCCATCACGGCGATGAGAGCTCCAAAAATCCGAAGAACGGATATCCCCGTCAATCCTGCGAAGCCAAAGAACACCAGCGCAATGATTTCAATCCCCAAAAAGGAAAGAACCGTATCGTAACGTTGGAGGAAACTATCGTTTTCCTCAGTTGTTTTTTCTTTTTCCATATTACCAGTATGCACCATTTTCCACTTTCTTAAAACCTTCCACCTTTTTGGTGGGGTGAATCCAATTTTCGTTCACATATTGGGAAACGTGCCTTCGATTTTCCCATCTTCTACCCATAATTCCAAACAAGGTGGAGGTGGCTCCTCCCGTTTGAATCCCTTGCTTCCCAAGCGACTTGGCATAAAGGGCTAAGAAGCTGCCATACGCCCCTGCCCCAACAAGCAAAACATCAAAATCCGTTTCCTTCATTTGGGCTTCCATTTTTTCTAGTTCATCGAAAAAGGAGGGGGACGTGGGTGTAGCATCCGCGAATGTAAGGGGGGCTTCAATCACTTTCAAGTCCATCTCTGGGAGGATATCGCTACCTTTTGGGAAAAGGCTTTGTCTCTTCTGGTATTGCGACAGGATATCTTCTTTAAAAGGGCTGATGACAAGAACTTTCTTTCCTTTTAAATGAGTCGTCCAATCTCCGTGCAACGGCTCCATCCCTTCATAAAGAATCGGGAAGGATTTTGGGCAATAATATCTGGCAAAATAGTCTTCCATGTGAAGTCCAGAAATCCCTAGAAAGTCCACTTCCTGAAGCAAAGGGAACAAAACATCGCCGTATCGCTTTAACGATTCTTCATCCGTTGGAAAATAGCCCGCGTTGTTTTTAATCGAATAACGGACGGATTCTTTGTATTTCTTCCTCCAACCCAATTCGATTTTCTCATGGTTATTCAAGCAGGATAGTTCCACCGCTCCAAAACGGATGGCGGAGAAGGGTTTAGAAGAATCCAAAGCGTCTTTTAACGTTTGGTTCGTCGATTCTAGGTCCAGCGTCTTTCCCCGAAAGCGTTTCGTAGAAGGTTTGATACGGAAAAGTCGATACCCCAAAACCTTGGGGGTATTCTTCAAAAAATACAGTACATAGCTAAACCGTCTTTTCCAAAGTTTCACGAGAATGATTATAGCGTAGACCCACCCTTATAAAGAAGGGTGAGCAACAAAACATTCTCTTATTCGCCCGAATAATTTGGGTCTTCGGAACGAAGACGCCTTAAGAAGGCGGTTCCGATGAGTCCAAAAACCATCAAAATAGCGAAAACAAAAGCCACGGCAAAGCCAATCCACATGGCCACAAAAGAAGTCTGAGCCAGCGTGCCTTGAGAGTAAAGGATCCAAAAACATAGCCCCGCGGCAAGACCTAAAAATAACCCCGGCAAGGCAAAGCGATAGCAAATCATCGTAAATCTCGTCCAGAAACGGATGGAATTTTCATGTTCCCCTTGCGGTTTCTTGGGTTTCTTTTGTTTTCTTTCGACGTCTTTCTTCTCGCTGACGACTTCAATTTCTTTGGCTTCGAATTCACTCATGAAGCCCATTATCACGGCCAAGCAAGAAAACTACAAGTAACTTGCGTCATCCTTCCGCGTCATAAAGAGCGCACACACCCCTTCATCCCCCTTAAACCAAAAAAGAGGCGGGCGCCTCTTTTTCTCGTTAAGCTTTCTTTTGTTTGGCAAGATAAGCAGCCAAGGCTGCCTCTTGTTCATGAGCACGTTTAAATGCCTTTTGCTGTTTTTCAATAAATTTGCGATTCTCAAAATAATCAAGACCCATAGCTCTTCTAGCGCGAAGGGCAATGGAAGCAGCTTTGGCTTCCGCTTTTTGGCTGCCTTGTTCCAAAATCGCATACACGTCCTCGATATGTTCTTCCCAATGATGGCGGCGAACACGCATGGGCTCCAAGGTGTCGTTAAGGACAGCGAGCAAGAATTTCTTCACCATGACGTCGCCGACCCCACCTTTGCAGTAAGCGGCTTCTAATTCTTCCAAAGACTTAAAGCCAATGGGGAATTTTTCGAAGTGTTCCGGTTTGGCGAAAGCTTCCAAATAGATAAAGACCGTGTTTCCTTCTAGGTGTCCTGGGTCTTCGGGACGGAGGTGCAAAGGATCGGTATACATCGACATGACCTTCTTCTCCACGGTCTTGGCATCGTCAGAAAGATAGATGCAATTGCCTAAGCTCTTGCTCATCTTCGCCTTGCCATCGGTTCCCGGCAGGCGCATAGAGGCTTTGGTTTCCGGAAGTAAGATTTTTGCTTCTTGGAAAACCGGCTTGAAGGTCGAATTAAATTTACGGGCAATTTCATTAGCTTGCTCAATCATCGGCTCTTGATCTTCTCCCGCAGGAACCACTGTGGTCCCAAACATCAAGATATCCGCCGCCTGAGAAATCGGATAGGTCAAGAACCCAACGGGAATCGATTCCCCGAAGGAACGCATGGAGAGCTCGCTTTTGACCGTGGGGTTACGAATTAAACGAGAATAGGTTACAAGGTCCGAGAAATAGCAGGTGAATTCATGGAGTTCGGGGACGCGAGATTGAACAAAAATCGTCACCTTTTCCGGATCGATGCCCGCGCTTAAATAATCGAGAGCAACCTCAATCAGGTTATCACGAACTTTTTGGATGTTTCCCGCATTATCCGTTAAGGCTTGCGTATCGGCGATCATGATGTACATTTCATCAAACCCGCCTTGGTTTTGCAGTTCCACGCGGCGACGTAAGCTGCCCACATAATGTCCGATATGTAACCTGCCGGTTGGGCGGTCTCCCGTCAACATAATCGACGGTATTTTTTTCTCTTCTTCCATAAATTACCTCAGCGATGAAAAGTTTAGCACGCTTCCGCTTCTTGTGGGTGCTTATCCCTGCCTTTTTTCTTCGCCTCAAGAAAAGAAGGTGTGTAAAATAATCCCAAAGGGAAGAATTATGAGAAAATTTGAAATCGCCAAAGGATTTGAAAACGAAAACGTCATTTTGCCACGTCGCACGACCGCTTCTAGCGCTGGATATGATTTCCGCACGCTAGAAACCAAGGATATTCAGCCAGGAGAAACGGTTTTAGTTCATACCGGCGTGAAAGCCGCGATGAACTCCAATGAAGTTCTTTTGATTTATATCCGCAGTTCCATCGGCTACAAAAGAGGCTTAGAGCTTGCTAACGCTGTCGCCGTCATCGACGCGGATTATTATGGCAACCCCGATAACGATGGAGAAATCATGCTTGCCCTACGCTGTGCAGGAAATAAACCCGCCCACGTGGAAGCGGGTGAAAGAATCGCTCAAGGTTTATTTACCCCTTATTTGGTTGTCGACGATGATGAGGCAACCGGCGAACGCACTGGTGGGTATGGTTCTACCGGAAAAAATTAATCTTCTTTATCCACTTTTTCCGAAATAGGGCGGCCGTTCTCGTCGTAGTTGTCGGCCGCTTTTTTCTTGGTGTTAGGATCAATCAAAATCATTTTCTTCAAACCATGAAGAACTTTGCTTGGCTCTTTCGGCTTAGCAAGTTCTTCTTTTAGCTTGTCCGGCAGCCGGGAATAGAAGTCCGCTTTGGCTTTCCTCCGAACTGCTTTGCCGTCTTCTTGGAGTTTTTCGTAACGGGCCGTGATGCCGGATTCCCTCGCGAATTTAGATATTTTGGCAAGGATTCCCGCGGAGGTCCAAAGATCTACGACGATAACCCCGTAAACTAAGCCCATTAGGAAGATAAATCCAAAGTGGGCGGCCGTTCCTCCGGTCGTAGATCCAAACATATAACCATAAGCAATATCCGCGGCCTTATACACGAAGGGATGAACCCCATAGTAATAAATCGTTCCCGCGGCAAACCAAATGACGCTGAAAACAGGGCAAATGATGCCGAGGATATTTCCGCGCATATTCGAGTAATCCCATAAGCGGACTTTAAAGCCCTTCACGAAAACCAAACCGGCGATGAATTCGAGCACCAGCATCCCAAGCCCCATGGTCGCGATAGGAATCAGGTCCACGACCGTCGGGGCAGAGGCATAACCTAACCCCATGAAATCGCCTGGGTTATACATCCGCCAATCGGCCGGCAAATTCTTTTCAAAAACGATGCAAATCGTAAACATTAAGAGGATTCCAAACCCATATAAGGGCAACCATGGTCCTTTCATGAATCCCGGATTCACCCATTTCTTCGCCGAGAAAAAGCGGCGGAACAATACCTCGCACAGGTAACCTAGCATCGAACCAACTAGGAACAGGAACAAATAGAGCAAGAACGTTTTCATCATGTTGATCCCTCGTTTCTTTCCTGTTTACTATAAGTGCTTCTTTCTCATTAGGGAACTATGAAAAAAGAGGAGATCGCCCCCTCTTTTAGATGGCAGTTTCCCTCGTTTATTCCCCTTTATAAAGGAAATAACGTCCATCTGCTTTAATAACGCGAACTTCTTCGACGTTGGAATCCAAGGTTAGTTTTTGGCCATCCCGTTGATAGGTTTCCCCTTCGTAGGTGATGCTAACGGATGCCGGTTCAACTTTGGTGATGTAATACGCTTTCTTGCTCTTATCGTCGATGACCACAGAGAAGGGCTTAATCTCTTCCGTGCCAAAGATCGTCAGCTCGTCCCCTTTGATTTCTCCATAGGCGTTATAAGCCCCATTGATAAGGGCGGTGCTAAATTTAGTAATGGAGAAAGAACGATGGGCTTTGTTCCACGCGCTTTCGATGTGGGTTTCTAGCATGGCGTCGCTTGCGCCTTTCTTAACGCCTTTCCACCATTTTCCGAAAGAACTCTCTTTCTTGTCTTGGGCCTTATCGTCTTGCTTCTTGCCTTTCTCGTCGACAACCTCTGCATCAATCACTTCTTTTTCATCTGCCATAAATGCAAACCTCCTTTTACTCATTGTAGAACGTTTTAAGCAAAGAAAAAGCGGTTAATTCACCGAACTAGAAGTTCTAGAAGTGAACTAGAAGTAACTAGAAGTAAACTGTTCAAAATTTTGAATTGTTCCCAATTTACAGCCTTTTTTAACCAACGCCTGAAATTTAAACACAAAAAAGGTCGGCGATTGCCGACCCATGTGATTTAGTTGGTGGACCTTGTCGGGATCGAACCGATGACCTCCTCCATGCCATGGAGGCGCTCTCCCAGCTGAGCTAAAGGCCCACATACGCTTTTCAGCGCGCTTCAAATAATAGGAATTCAAAGAGGGCTTGTCAACGGTTTTTGATAAGATGGGGTATGGAAATTAACGAAATCGGTGTTATATTACCTAGGCCAAAAGGAAAACCTATGAAAAAATTACTCTTCTGCATCCTTGATTCGACGCCGAAATCCCAAGAACTGCTCCGCACCCTTTCCAAGGAAGGCTATAACGGAACCGTCATGAATACCGTTGGAATGCACCATGTTTTGCCGAAGCTCAACGGAGGGACCGCGATTAGCTTATCGACGATGGTTGAGGATGAGCCAAGAGGAAATTTGACTTTATTCATCATCATCGAAGAAGAGGAAATGCCTAAACTCCAAGAACGCATTCGCGAACTGACCAATAATTTTGAAGATATTAAAGGCGGTATGTTCGGATTGCCTCTAGAATCCTTCGAAGGAACGTTTTAACTCCACCAATCATCAAATAAAGCGGAGTGATCCGCTTTTCTTTTTGGTTTGGGAAGCGGAATCGGTTTAGAAAAATGGAAAGCATCAGGAGAATAATAAAGGCATATCAACGCATATAGGCTTTTTACGGTTAAATGGAGATATTCTCTTTTTAAGCATTCCACAGCATCCCCCACAAGCAAAAATAAATAACGGGCAATTGGCCGAAAATCAAAGTGAATTTTTCTTCCATTTTTCTCCTTTTTTGTTAGCTTTGTTAGGTTTTTATAAACCGGAAGATCATCAATAGTAAAAACGAAAAAATTAAAAACTGGCAAAGACGCAAAAGTCATAAGTAGCAGCCTAAAGAAAAACCCTGCCGCAAATGGGCAGGGCATTCAAGCTGTTGTGGCGTCCCCGAGGCGATTCGAACGCCTGACCCCTTCCTTAGGAGGGAAGTGCTCTATCCAGCTGAGCTACGGAGACACGAGGCTTATTCTAATACATTCGCCTGTATCGAGAAAGCACGCCTTTGCTTCTATTTCTTCACTAAGCGGGCATAAAAAGAAGCGTCGCTCCTCAAAAAAAGTCCAACGCTTCTTCTTTGGATTATAAGTTGAAGAAATTGGCTCGGGTTCCGTTGCGGCTTAAAGATGCGTTTTCCACAAAGATTTTAAGTTGATAGACGCCGTCAGTTGCTTCGTAACGAATATCAAAAGACCAAACTGCATTCTGTTTCAAATAACGGTCTTCTAGCTCGGTATCGCGGACATAATAGAACGTATAACGGGCAGAAGGGTTCGTGGAATAGCATTCATTCATCGCGGCAGGGACAATCCGATAGTAAGCCGTGTTGTAATCGGCGGAAAGAGCCACGAGTTTTTCTTTCCCAAACTGCGAAGCGTAGTTCGTGGAGAAATAGGAATAATAGGCTTGCGCGTTGGTTTCAAAAGTGGCTTGATCCTCACAAACTTGGCTGAAGGAATAACCACCATTAAACCAACTGACGCTAGTAGAGATTTCTCCCGTGCATCCCGTGGGGCAAGTTAAACCCGATAAGCCAACCTTGGCCAATTCTTCTTCCGTGAACCACGCCGAAGAATCATGTTGTTCCGCAGGAGTCTCTATCGGCGTATCCCCGCCCCCGCAGGATACTAAGCCTAAACTAGCAAGTCCAAGAAGCACCATCGTCATTTGTTTTCTCATTTTCCAAACACCAGCGAAAAATTATATCATGCGGACAAAATCGGAAAATTTTTTAAGCTCGAAAAGATTCTCATTTTTTGAGAAGATGAATTTGAAAAAAATACACGAATTAAGGCCGATCGACCCGCCCCATATAAAGAGGGAGGTCATTTCGATCGCGAATCACGTAAAGGAAGGGGGAATCCAGGTCAAAGGCTAGTCCGGTTATGGTGGGAGCCGCGGCCCCCGCCCCAATCCCAGACCATGTGATTGTTTTGGCCGTCGTTCCGCTTTCGTCCCAAAAAATGTGGTTCTTCTGCTTCGTTTCTTGGATATAAAGGGGGTCACCGTTCGATATTCCCGTTAACGGAGAAAGATCCCGCGAATACAAAGTTCCTAACCCCATGGAGGAAAAGAGGTCTTTAAACGATAAGGAACAATCCGCCTGAAAACGGGGAAGAGCAATGTCGATGATGAATTGTGTGGTTTCTTCCCCGTTAATCGTCGCCACATATTTTTTCGATTCGTCTTCGACAAGAAAATTGGCTTTTTTGGCAATGGAAGCGATGTCCCCTCCCCTTTCTTTTGGAGTAATAAACTGCATGGAATATCCGCCTCCATAAGAAAGACGGAAGGAAAAATAATCCCCATAGTCATAAGCAGACCCCAAAAAGGAATGATGCATAAAGGGAACGACATAAGCTTCTCCAGAAGAGGGGTAGAAATTCTGTTTTTGCGTCTTGGAACCATCAAATCCCCAAGAGCCAAAGAAGTCCACCGTGTTGAAAAGGAAGGCACGCGTATATTCGTCTACGAGCAAATCTTGGCTAGAAAGCACGTTTTGATTCACTTTCGAATTGACGATATCCACCATGAGATTGATGTCTTTGGCTTTCTCTAAATCCAACGAATAAGCCTCGCAATAAATGGAGGTCAAATAGTCTAAATAAGAATCCTGAAACGTTTCTTTATGGTCCAAAAAGAACAATTGGTTCATTTCCACGTGGCTGGACCCTTCTTTCCCAGGATCGCGGTTGGACAGGAAGGCAGGTAGGAAGTTGGATTCCCTAGAAGAGGAATTTAAATGCAAAACTTCGTCCATTTTGGAAGAAAGAGAAGAATTCTTCACCCCATGTGAAAGGATATCGAGATGGAGATACGCGCTTAAAGGACTGAAAAAGGTGTTATCCTTCTTGTTCAATCCCAAATAGGCTTCGTAAGAAAAATCACTCACCGCGTTTTGATAGTCTTTGCTCACCGGGCGAAGTTCCGAACCGCCAGGATATTCAAACGAATTCATGCGGCGGAACGTATCTTCGCGAATTTGTTGCTGCTCATGAAGAGAATAATTCCGCTGAACAGGATGATAATTGTTTTTGGTTTTAAAGCCTGCGATTAAAAATCCCGCCAAAGGAACGAGCACCACCAAAGCAGCCGTCGCGGCCAAACTAATCCCCGCAACTTTTGCCGCCGTTTTTCCATAATTAACATAAGGGCGTGCTTTCCCCGGGTTCTTCGGTTCGATTCCTGCTTTTTCTTTTAATAATCGCGATTCATCCTGGAAAGAAAGTTTTTCCTCCACGGTGCATTTCAGGTTCTTCTTCCATTTTTTCATGGCCGGTACTCCTTTAAGGAAGCCTTCGATTTTTCTCTCGCTCTTTTATAAATTCCGCGAGCACTGCTAGAAGAAGACAATTGATTCAAAGAGGCGATTTCTTTGAAACTCAGCTCAAAATACGCCCGTTCAATCAAGACATGGAATTCCAGCGGAGAAAGAAGATTCTCTAATTCTTCCCATAAGGTGGAATAAGAGGAATTAGACCCCCTGTCCTCTGTTAATTCCTCGCAAGAGGGGCTTTTTCTTAAGTCGTCTAGGGCAAGATTTTTAGCAATGGAACATAGCCAAGACACGAAAGACACGTCTTTGGGATAAGACGAATTCCATGCCTTCAGATAAGTTTCCATTACGATTTCCTGTGCCCTTCCTTCGTTACGAAGAATGGAAAAGGCGACGTATTTCAAAAGACGAGACGTCGCGTAATAAACGCCTTCTACGCATCGTTCGTTCTTTTGAAAGAAGCCACGTATGGCTTGGGAATCAATCTTCATAGGCCTCCACTTATGTAACGAAGAAAAGGAGCAAAACGTTCGAAAAAATTATAAATTTCCTTTTGCAAAGAAAAAAGGCAGCCTTTTCGGTTGCCTTCAATGTTTAAGTGGTCGGAACGGCGGGGTTCGAACCCGCGACCTCCTGGTCCCGAACCAGGCGCACTACCAAGCTGTGCTACGTCCCGTTGCAAACCAAAGATTTGGCGCGAGGGTGATTATATCCCTAGCCAAAGGATAATTCAAACAGGGAAATATCGGAATACCCCCTGTTTGAAAGATATCCTTAGAATAAAGTTAATTGATTCGATTCGCTTAAGTCCTTCAAAGCCCCTAATTTGTCGAGGTCTGCCACGTTGGTAGACGATAGTTTCGTCTCTTTTAATAGCTGCTCTTTGGAGAGGAACGGCCTGCCCTGCAGGCGCTTTCTCGCCTCTACGACCGTCTTGCCCGCGGATTCGCCAAGGCCATCGATGACGATGAAAGGTGGAATTAAACACTTGTTCTTTTCATCAACGACGAACATCTTCGAATCGCTGCGGTACAAGTCAATATTGGCGATATGGAAGCCGCGTTCATAAAGTTCAAGGCAGACGAGGAGCGTCTTTAACTGGTTGGCTTCCTTGTTCGATAACGGGTTCTGACGGTTATCTTTCCTCGCGCGAAGGGCTTCGATTTTGGCGATAATCGCATCTTCGCCTGCAATCATGGTTTCGATATCGTAGGCGTCACTACGGACGGAGAAGAAAACCGCGTAGAACTGCAAAGGATAATAGAGTTTGAAGTAAGCGACGCGGACTGCCATCATGACGTAAGCCGTCGCGTGGCCACGCGGGAAGAGGTATTGAATCTTGCGGCAGGAATCGATGTACCATTCCGGGACGTTATGGGCGCGCATCGCCGGGACATAGATATCTTCCTTCTTTTGGAAAAGGCCATGGCCATGACGAACGTCTTCCATAATCTTAAATGCCATCTGGGGTTCCAAACCCTGAAGAATCAAATACGACATAATATCGTCACGGCATCCGATGACGCCATTGATGTCGGTTGTTCCGCTTAAAACCAAGTCTTCGGCGTTGCCCTGCCAAACGTTCGTCCCGTGGCTTAAGCCAGAGATGATTAACAAGTCGTTAAACGTCTTGGGCTTAGCTTCATCTAACATTCGCTGGGCTAGATCGGTGCCGAATTCCGGAAGAGCACTGGCCCCTGTGACGGAATTGAGATAATTACGGTGCAAATGCAATTCACGGGGCGAAGTAAACAAGGAAAGGACTTTCGGGTCATTCATTGGAATGTCTTCGATTTTCACGCCCGTTAAATCACGGTAATAACGCATGGCCATGGGGTCGACGTGTCCCAAAATATCGAATTTGAGAATTTCATCGTGCATGGAATGGAAGTCGTAGTGGGTGGTCAGCCAATCCGAATGCAAGTCGTTAGCAGGATGCTGAACGGCGGTGAAGTTATAAACCGACATATTGGAAGGAACGACGACGATACCGCCCGGGTGTTGACCGGTTGTGCGTTTAACACCTTGGCATTTGGAAGCCAAATAGGCGATATAGGTGGGGCTCACATCCTCCACGCTACGTCCGCTTCCATCCCGGGCAAAAAGGTCTTCAAAATAACCGCGAACATAACCATATGCCGTCTTCTCAGCAACGGTTTCAATCGTGCCGGCACGGAAGACGTTGCGCGGTCCTAGCAGGAGTCGAGTGTAGTTATGGGCTTTATGCTGACTTTCATCCTCGAAGTTCAAGTCGATATCCGGGACTTTATCCGCGGCGAACCCCAGGAAGGTTTCAAACGGAATGTTTTGACCGTTTTGAACCAAGGGGGTTCCGCATTTGGGACAGACTTTATTCGGCAAGTCAAAGCCCGATTTGTATCCCTTCTTCAGGAAATCAACGCCATCTTCGTCTTTAAAGGTCAAATAATGGCAATGGGGGCATTGATAATGAGGAGGCAACGCGTTGACCTCGGTGATATCGGCCATCGTCGCAGCAAAAGAGGAACCGACGGATCCACGGCTGCCAACGATGTAATGCTCGGGCTCATCATTTGCCATCTTAATGAGCTTATGGGCGATAAAATAGGTAACGGCATAGCCGTGCCCAATGATACCTTCTAACTCACGGTCTAGACGCTTTCGAACAAAATCGACCGCTTCCAAGACTTTGGGATCGTCATCGAAGGTGTAGTCATAACGCGCATGGAAATTGCCTTCGCAGAGGTCGCGAAGCTGACCTGCGGAGTTCGGCAAGTTTTCATTCGGAGGGAAGACGTCGTGGGAAATCGGGGTAATGTGGTCTTCGATTTGATCGGCGACCCAATTGGAATTCTTGATGACGTATTCTTCCGCTTCTTCTTTAGGAAGCCATTGTTCAAAGCTTTCTAGCATCTCCGCCGTGGAACGGAAATGCTGATCGGGGTTCGCAAATGGCTTGTAATGGGAACGAGTAGGTGGGTTCAAAGGATGAGCGCCACCTCCGATGGCTTTCGCGTTGATATAAACATCGCGGAGGATTTTATCCTCGGGGTTCACGTAATGGCAGTCACCCGTTGCAACAACCGGCTTGCCCGCGAGTTTCGCGGCCTTGACGATATCGTGCAGCACTTCCAACAGGTGTTCTTTCGAGGCAATACGTTCCATATCCAACAAATAGCTATAGTTTTCTAATGGCTGGATTTCGATGTAATCATAGAACTTCATCGCATCGACCAAGACGTCGAGGTTACGGGTTAAGGCAATTTCAAAGATTTCGCTGTTAAAGCATCCGCTGCCCACCAGCATGTTCTTTCGATACACCTCAATCAATCGGCGCGGGGTCTTGGGGACACGGCCTAGATAAGTCGTATGGCCTTGGGTGACGATTTTATAAATGTCGTCCATGCCCTGGGTGTTCTTGGCCAAAACCACCATATGGTATTCGCGGATGTTCCGGCAGAAGGCATTGAACGCCTCTTTCATATCCGTTAAGTGTTGGAAAAGAACGGGCTTTTTGGAAAGGTCCGGATCATTAGGATCGGGGTCATAAGCCAAACGTTTATATTCCTGGTGGGCCTCTTCAAACGAATGGAATTCGAGTTGAATGTCATCCTTGGGGTATTGAAGGTGCCAGAACGGCATGAACTTATTCATGGCACGGGTAAAGCGAGCGTAGTTCCCTTCATCCGCCGTATCGCGTTCCACGTCTTCAATATCGGGCAATTCCACCTGGAGGTTGCCTAAATCTTCATGGGTGAAGCCAGGATAGAGGTGGTTTAAGCGGCGAACCATTTCCTGCCAGCCTTCATTCAGGGCGTTGGCGTCGTAGTCCGCACGGTGAGCATCCCCTTCATCGTAAACGTTAAGTCCTAAGTTGCGAAGCATGGCGCCTTCGTTATGACGGCCAGCCTTCGGGAAGAAATAGTGGGACAAAGGAAGGGTATCGATAATCGGATTCTTTAATGGGGGCAATCCCTCCCGTTCCAAGGCGGCGTTAACAAAGCCAATATCGAAAGTCGCGTTATGGGCAACCAAGACGTTATCGCCAAGGAATTCCATAATCTTAGGAAGGACCTCATGGATGGTCGGCTTATCCGCGAGCATCTCGTCGGTGATGTGGTTGACGGAGCTTGAGCCAATCGGCATCGGCATCTCCGGATTGATCAAGGTGTCGAAGCGCTGAATGACTTGGCCGCCCTCCACGATGACGCCACCAAATTCGACCAAGCGGTCATAACGGGCGCTTAAGCCCGTAGTTTCGGTATCGAATACGCAATAACGGGCTTTGGATAATTGCTGTTTGCTCGGATTGAAGATGATCGACTGCTCCATGTCGAACATGTAAAGTTCGCAACCGTAGATGATCTTCAAAGGGTTGTTCTTGTCTTTATCTCTTGCGCTTTGAGCAGCAGGGAAGGACTGCACGACTCCATGGTCGGTCACCGCAATCGCTTTCATCCCCATGTGTTTGGCCAACTTGTAATACTGGCTAAAATCGGGTATGGCGTCCATCGTGGACATGTTCGTGTGCAAATGGAGTTCGACGCGTTTCTCCGGCAAATTCGGGTCATCGTCGCGCATCGGCAAGGGAGGCAATTCATCAATGAAATGCGCGCGAATCGTCTTTTGATGCGAATAGGTATCGATATCAATCGCCCCGCGAACGCGAAGACGGTCGCCGACTTTGATTCCATCGATTTTCTCATCGGGAATTTTGGATCCGCCAAAGCAACGGAAGGAGATCGCGTTGCTGGGGTCACCCAAAGAGAACGTCCCCATCTTGCTCCCTTTTTTCGTGATGCGGGTGTCGGCTTCAAAAACTTCGCCGCAGAAATCGACGTTGCATAGACCAAGGTGATAGATTTCATCAATCTTCTCGGCGATCTTGTAATTGCCGATCTTATTGAGCCTTTGACGGTTTCTTTCTTCCATCATCACCTTGAGGTTTTCTTCCTTTTGACGGAGCAATTCCTCTTCCCCAATATCGACGGCTTTCTTGAAATCTTCTTGGATTAATTCTTCTCCGCCGAGAACAATAGGCTCATCCACGGGGGACGTGGATGCGTTTTCTTCCGTTTTAGACGGCAAAGGTTCTTCTATTTTGGTTTCCTTTTCCTCGGGTTTTTTCGTTTTGACGGAACGCTTTCCTTTGATTTTTGGGTAGCCCGCGAAATTCAATAAGTCTTCAAAATCTTGGAATTCTTTTTCATCTTGTTCGCGACTATCTTCATCAAAATAAGCATAGACGCCACCCTCTTCTTCCTTTAAAGCAATCGTTCTCGGGAAATGGATGTGGCAGAACGTATAGTCGTGGAAGAATAGAATCACGTCATCCGGGGAAATTTCATCCACATAAGAAAACCGGATGGAATAGGGGTAACGGACCGTCTCCGCAAGCGCAGTCATGAATTCTTCCAGCAAAGGAAGGGACCATGGGGTTTGTTTTTCGATGAACATCATGATTTCTTCCCGCCGATTGGGATTGCGGCCGAGCATCGTGAAGCGCATATCAAAACGATCGATTTCAAACAAACCGAGAGACGTTAAGAATTTTTGCATTTTAGGCTGCATGGCAAACCCTCTTAAAACAAGCCGACGATATCTTTAATCGTAACGGCAATCATAAGACCAAACAACAAAACAAAGCCAATCGCAGAAACAATTCCCTGCACTTTTTGCGGCATCTTTTTCTTCGTGATTGCTTCTACGGCAGTTACCACGAGCTGCCACCCATCTAATCCAGGGAAGGGCAATAAATTGAAGAACGCCAGGTTAATGGAAAGCAAGCCGGCAAAATAGAAGATATGGCCCGCTCCACCCATGGCTTCGATTTGAGGCAAAGCCGCGGTCATGCCGACAAGGCCCGACATGTTTTTAAAACCATCGCTTGTAAACAAGGACGCGAAGCCTTTCACAATCGCTCCGCAAGCTTCCGGAACGTCTTTGGCCCACTGTTTCCAGGACCCGGTCCAACCGTTCCATTCCTTCAAAATAGCAACTTTCGCCCCTTCGGATTGAAGTTTCTTCCCCTGGTAAGTCACGCGGACTTTCGTATCGATGCGATGGTTCCAGTAGGCATTCGAATAAGCGGATTCCGTTTCGCTTTCTTTTCCCGCTTTGGGGCCGCTTAAACGTAAATCAAGTTCAAAATAAGTTCCTTCCACGGAGAAGGAAAATGATTTGTCTTTGCCCCCTTCTACGCTTAAATCGGGAAGATGCTCGATGCCAACGGCCTTTTGGGCATCGGTGATGGAAGCATCCAAAGAAGAATCCACGGGATAAAGGCGGATCGAAGGTCCTAAATCATGTTCCTTGATTAACGTTTCCGGATAATAAATCGCCACATATTGGTAACCTTCGTTATAAGGCTTCCCGTCTTTAGTGAATAAGGTGACATCGCTATCGACGATGCGGTAGCTCATGCCATTCAAGTTATACTCAGAAACCGTCAAATAATAATCAGAAGGAGAAAGCTCTGCCTGTTTCTCCGATTCCACCTTTTCTAACAGGGAGCCTTCATAAGACATGGGCACGCTATCCACGGTTAAAGATTCCGCCTGCGCTCCCGGGGCAGCAACATAAGACACCGTTCCGCCATATCCCACGTAATAATTGGGGAAGGCAACGTCGGAAATATAAATTAAAACCAAGCCCAAGATGAAATTGACCGTAACTCCAGCTACAAGCACCAAACACTTTTTCCATTTGGCAATCGCATTCAAAGAACGGTCGGGAGAAGGCTCGACTTCACCATCGGGCACCGCCCCTTCTTCTCCGTACATGGATACATATCCGCCCAAAGGAATCGCGCGCAACGAAAAATAGGTTTCTTTCCCTTCTTTTCTTTTATGCAAAATCGCAGGTCCAAAGCCAATGGAATATTCAAAGCAATACACCTTGAAGAGCTTTGCCATTCCCAAATGCCCTGCTTCATGCAAGGAAATCAATAATCCAAGAATGACGATGATGATGAAGATATTAAGAAGAATCATGTACCAGGCCATAGGGTTAACCTCCAATTTGTTGTTCCACGAATGCGCGAGATGCTTTATCGGCTTCTTGCATTTCTAAATAAGTAGGATGAGCGGTGCAAGGCAAGACGTCAACGGCTTGCTTCACCAATTTTTCTATCGAAAGGAAGGGGATACGGTGGGCGAGGAAAGCATAAACCGCCGCCTCATTCGCCCCGTTTAGCACCGCGCGGCTTGTTCCGCCTTTTTCAAAAGCCCTCAAGGCAATTCCCGGCGCGGGGTAACGTTCCGCATCAAAGGGATGGAAATGATAGGGCCGCAGTTCTTCCAAGGATCCTACATGTTCTAAAGAGAAATTCACGTTGGATTCATATAAGGCATAGGCGATGGGGCCATGCATATCGGGCTCAGACACATCCGCGAGCAGCGTTCCATCTTTTAAGCGAAGCAAAGAATGGACGTGGCTTTCATCGTGGAGAATAATTTTGGTCTTTTCTAACGGGAAATCGAAGAGAACCTTAGCTTCTAGAACCTCGAACCCCTTATTCATCATGGTTGCCGAATCAATCGTGATTTTGGCCCCCATGTTCCAAGTGGGATGATGAAGGGCTTCTTCTGGGGTCACATTGGTTAATTCTTCTCGCTTTTTCGTTCGGAAGGAACCCCCGCTCCCCGTAATCCAAATTTCATCCACGTCTTCTCGTTGAACCCGAGAAAGCAATTTGGCAATCGCCACATGCTCAGAATCAATGGGATAGATTTTTCCTTTTCCTTGAGCAATTAAATCGCGAATCAAATCTCCGCCGACGACCAAGGATTCCTTGTTCGCCAAACAAAGAATTTTGTTTTCTTCTAGGCTGCATAAACTAGGGGCAAGACCCGCAAACCCAACCAAAGCGTTTACGACCATGTCGCAGCCACATTCCCGAATCAAGCAAAGCAATCCTTCCTCCCCGTAATACCAATGGAGATTAGGATAGGAACGGGAATATCGTTCATAATCCTTCTCTTCCTGGACGCAGAGGAATTTCACGGAAGGGAAATCATGGAGAATGGAAGGAATCTTTTGAACTTGATGGCCCACGGAAAAACCCACTAATCTAAAATGCCCCGCATCGTTGCGGAGAACATCCAAGCTTTGCGTTCCAATGGAGCCACTGGCCCCTAAAAGACAAACTTTCCTCATCGGAAGAAATTCCATCCATTCACCGTGAAGACGGCAAAAATCGACGCATAAATCATGCAGAAGAGCAAAGAGTCCGCGCGATCCAATACACCCCCGTGGGCGCCGAGCACATGGCTATAATCCTTAAAGCCGTAATAACGTTTAATCATGGAGAACGTAAAATCGCCAAGGTTGGCAACTGGGGGCAACGTCAAACTCAAAATAAGCGGCATCCACCATTGACCGCTCGTTCCAAATATCTTCATGGAAGGCAACGCTTCCGCCCCATTCACATCGCAAATCATCAAGAAAGCAAAGCCAACGAGGGCTCCACCAATCACACCGCCAACGAATCCTTCCCAGGTCTTATTGGGGGAAATGCGGGGGGACATATGGTGTTTGCCAAATAGCATCCCCACAAAATAAGCGAACGTATCATTCATGTAGGTGGTCAAGACAATGAAAACAAAGAAGATCAAGGACTTCCAATATTTAAACATTGGGGAAGTTAGAATCTCTCCTTTTTGCGCTTCCGTAAGCACCTTGTCGTTAAAAACCATCGCATAAGGCACATAACGGCAGAAAAGAATCGCCTGGAAGCCAAGACCAATGATGAAAGTCATCGTGAAGAAATAGGTAACGTCTTGCCACGTGAAATCTTCATGAAGAATGGCGAAAAGGGCGTAAATGCCAAAGCAAGCCGCGATGCCATACCAAGAAACCCACGGCTGGGTAAAGTGGTTTTGAAGGCTCGGATACCAACTAGGTGCTTCAATCGAAGGCATGGTGGATTCGTCAAACATCGCTTTCTTTTCGAGATAGGCGAGATAACTAGAGACATTGGATTTAATAACAAACCAGAACGTAAAGGCATAGATGGCAATGTAAGTGAAAACCCAGATGTACCATTTATATTTCTTTTGGGGAGCCTTAAGGACTTCGTAGGCCGCTATGCCCAAAAATACGGCGACAAAAGCAAACCAATACCAGCTACCTAAAATAATGCAGGGTAAGGCAATGGCAATCAGGATCGCCGCAACAATAATGCGGTTCCCCATGCTTTTCTTTTTCTTTTCATCCAAAGGATTGATCTCAATGTGATGATGAGGTTTCTTCTCTTCACTCATTTTTTAACCCTCCATATCGTCTTGAACGGGCGTTAAATTCTTTAAGGCAATCTACAAAATTGTCATGACGGAAATCCGGCCATTTCGTCGAGGTGAACACAAATTCCGCATAGGCATTTTCGTAAAGCATGAAATTGGATAAGCGTTCTTCTCCCGAGGTGCGAATCATTAAGTCCACATCAGGGAGACCGGCCGTATAAAGGTAACTCTTAAACGTTTCCTCCGTTAAGTCCTCTAGATTCTTCTTTCCTTCCATGACGTCGCGCGCAAAGGCTTTAGATGCGCGGACAATCTCGTCGCGACCGCCGTAATTAAGGCACACGTTGATCACCCAGCTATCATTGTTTTTCGTCCGTTCCACCGCTTGAAGGCACACTTCACGAGTTTGGGGACGAATGCGACTTAAATCGCCGGAAATCATGATTTTGGTTCCAACTGAATCCAAATAATCGATTTCTTTCTGAAAGAATTCCTCAAGATAATCCATCAAATGATCGATTTCTTCTTGGGGGCGATTCCAGTTTTCCGTAGAAAAGGCGTAGAAACTCATGACACGAATATTAAATTCGCGGCACGTTTCAAAGATTTCAATGATGCGCTTGCACGCTTCGTGATGGCCAAAATGGCGAGCTAATCCCCGTTGTTTGGCCCAACGTCCATTCCCATCCATGATGAAGGCGACGTGGTCACATTTTTTCGTTAGTTGAAATCCTTCTTTTTTTGCCATTGGAAGAATTATAAACGAGGAATCACAAGCGTGCATTAAAAAGGCAGGGCTATGCCCTGCCACAAAGGTTCAAAAAGAGGGATTTAGATTGAAAGGATTTCGTCTTGTTTTTCTTTGACCATCGATTCAATGGTTTTGTTGACGGCATCCACTTCTTTTTGGAGGTCTTCTTCCACGCGGTCGCGATAATCATCCGACATGGAATCGTCGTCTTTTAGCATCGACAAGGTGTCGCGACGGACGTTACGGACGGCAACTTTGGCTTCTTCGCCAAGAGCTTTGGCCTTTTTGGCGATGTCTTTGCGGGTTTCTTCCGTCAAGGGAGCCACGACAATGCGAATGCCATCGGCTTCAATTTGCGGGTTCACGCCAAGGTTAGCGGCAGCAATGCCGGCGGCAATGCTTTTAATATCTTCGCGAGAATAGGGGCGAATGTAGAGCTGACGGGGTTCGGGACGACTGATTTGGCAGAGGTCAACAATTGCCATGCGGTCCCCATAATAATCGCACATCACTCCGTTGAGCATCGCGGGGTTCGCTTGTCCCGAGCGAAGCTTATCCATACCAACGCCTAAGTTTTTAACGGCTTTTTCAAATTCGCCTTTGGCTTCCATTACATATGCATCCATGTTTCAGTTCTCCTTTATCTATGGTTTCTTATGAATGATTCTATTCATCAATGACGGTCGTGCCAACCTTTTCTCCCATCAAAACCTTTTTGAAGGCTGCGGGGTCGTCCATCGAGAAGACGCGGATGGCAACGTGTTTTCCTTCTAACATCGCCGCGGCGGACAAATCCATAATCGCGAGTTTGCGGGAAATCATCTCGGCTAAGCTAATTTGATCAATCTTTTTGGCATTCGGGTTTTTGCGCGGATCCGCGTCATAAACGCCATCCACTCCGTTTTTAGCCATAAGAATGGCATCTGCCCCCACTTCCAAGGCGCGGAGAGCAGCGCAGCTATCCGTTGTGCAGTAGGGATTGCCCGTTCCTCCCCCGAAGATGACAACGATGCCATCATCTAAGTGAGCAATGGCTTTTCTGCGATAATAGGGTTCGCAAACTTGGGGAATATTGATGGCCGACATCACGCGGCAAGGCAATCCTTTTTCCTCGATGGCGCTTTGGATGGCCAAGGCGTTAATCACGGTGCCAAGCATTCCCATGTAATCGGCAGTCGAGGGCTCGATGCCGATTTTATCCGCAAGGCGTCCTCTCCAAATGTTTCCGGCTCCAACAACAATGCCGACGTCTACGCCAAGGGAGCGGATCATCTTGACCGTGTTGGCGATTGTCAGCAACTTCTCGTGGTCTAAAATCGTACTGTCTTTGTTATCCGCCAAAGCCTCGCCAGAAAGCTTGAGGATAACGCGTTTATAAATGGGTTCCATAACTTCGATATTCTAATCAAATGAAACGCCCTTGAAAAGGAAAGAACCTATCGACAATGAAAAAGCCCCCGCATTGTTGCGGGGACCTGGTTTATTTAGACGTTAATTAGTCTTCTTTGGCCGATTTGTCGACACCTTCGCCAACGAGGTAGCGAACGAAGGTAACAACTTTGGCGCCCTTTTCCTTCAGGAATTGGGAGACAAGGAGTTTTCCGTCCGGATCCAAGGCGTAGGGCTTGGCTTCCAAGCAGTTTTCGCCGAGGCGGGAATCCACTTTGCGTTGGGCAATCATGGCTTTGACGTTCTCGGGCTTGCTGGCAAGTTTCGGATCTTCGGCAACTTCCTTTTGAGCGATGGCGAGTTCACGTTCGCGATCCGCAGCGGGAACATCGGCAAGGGTCAAATATTCCGGAGCGGCGGAGGCGATGGTCATGGCAATGCCACGGTTCGCTTCGCCGAGGTCTTTGGAGAGAACCGCAAGAGCAGCGATCTTGCCGCCCATGTGGATATAGCTTCCGAAGGCTTCGCCATCCTTGAGTTCAAGGAAGGCATAGCGGCGGAGAAGGAATTTTTCGCCCATGGCGATGGTCGCTTCCGCGAAGAGATCCTTCGTGGCTTCTTGGGCTTCTTCCAAGGTTTTGCAGCCTTTGGCGAAGAGTTCGTCCATCACTTTGGCCGTGAATTCGTGGAATTTGTCAGAAGAGGAAACGAAGTCGGTTTCGCAGTTGATTTCAGCAACGACGGCCTTTCCTTCGCCGGTCTTGACGAGGGCAAGTCCTTCTGCAGCAACGCGGCCAGCCTTCTTAGCGGCTTTGGCGATGCCTTTTTCGCGGAGGATATCGATCGCTTTTTCGATATCGGCGTCCGCTTCGATGAGGGCTTCCTTGCAGTTCATGAGACCCGCGCCAGTGCGGTCACGGAGCTCTTTGATTTGATCAATGGTAACTTTGGCAGCCATTATTTGCTCTCCTTGGCTTCTTCAGCAGGGGCAGCACCAGCAGCGGTTTTGGCTTGTTCCGCGCGACGGGCTTGGAAACGAGCTTCGCGTTCGGCACGCATCTTGGCAAAGCGTTCTTCACGGGCTTTGCGGGCGGCGCGGAGAGCTTGGCGATGTTGTTCGGCGGCGATATCAGCAACACGGATGGCATCAGCCATGGTGGATTCGGGTCCTTCGTCCTTCACATAGGCGAATTCAGTGACACCGGCACGGGCTTCGACGACAGCGTCGGCGAGGACACCAACAACCAATTTGATGGCGCTGGTGGCGTCGTTGTTGGTCGGAATGGGGAAGTCGACGAGTTCAGGATCATCGCTGGTATCGCAGAGAGCGAAGACCGGGATGTTGAGCTTGCGAGCTTCAAGAGCAGCGTTCTTTTCGAGGGTCGGATCCGCGAGGACAATGGCCTGCGGAAGGCGACGCATTTCTTTCAAACCGCCAAGGTTCTTGTCGAGTTTGGCGTATTCTTTGCGAAGAAGAGCAACTTCCTTCTTGGGGAGTTTGTCCCAGGATCCGTCCGCTTGGGCGGTATCGAGGTCGCGGAGACGCTTAATGCGAGCCGCGATGGTGCGCCAGTTGGTGAGGGTGCCGCCGAGCCAGCGGTTGATGATGTAAAACGATCCAGAACGAACCGCTTCGTCGATGACGATTTGTTGGGCTTGGGCTTTGGTTCCGACAAAGAGAACTTTTCCGCCAGCTTCAACGATGGCCTTCAAAGCGTTATAGGCAAGGATGGTGCGTTCGACCGTTTTGTTCAAGTCGATGAGGTAGATGCCGTTGCGGGCGCCGTAGATGAAACGGCCCATCTTCGGGTTCCAACGACGGGTTTGATGTCCGAAGTGAACTCCGTTTTCCAAGCACTTCTTGATCGTGATGATCGGGGCGTTGGGATCGTGGAAGACTTCCGCCATATCAGCGGTTTCCACGGGTTTGGCTTCTTCAGCCGGTGCGACCGCTTCGGCGACCGCTTCCTGTTTGATTTCGTCACTCATTTTGGTGACCTCCATTTGTTTATGCCTCCCTCGCTTCGAACCACTGACCACCAAACCCATTTTTAAGCCTGCTTCGGCCGGGAAGGAACACGGCGTGGAATCCGCGGGGTGCGTTTAGCCGTCAAAAAGACAGCGCGTGGATTATATCCCTTGCGTATAGGCGTATGCAAGAACGAATTACCGAGAGGAACCGCCGCCGCGCTTTTCACCCGTCCGTTTTGGGAAGAATTGTTCGTACTGCTTCTTCATGTCTTCCGTCGTCAAATGGGTGTATACCTGCGTCGTATTGATGCTTTCGTGGCCCAGAAGTTCTTGAATTAAGCGCAAATCGGCACCGTTTTCCAAAAGATGGGTGGCAAAAGAATGTCGCAACTCGTGAGGATGAAGATCCAACGATAACCCCGTTATTTCTTCCACGTGATGCAAAATGTATTCAAGCCCGCGAACCGTAAGGGTTCCGCCTTGGGCACTAAGGAAAAAACTTTTGGGTCTTTGGTGAGACACGGCAGGAGTCCATTTGGCAAGCAAATCAGGGCGCAATTCGCTGTAATAACGTTTCATCCATTTCATCGCGTTGATCCCAAATGGGACCATGCGGTACTTCTTTCCTTTGCCGTAAACGCGAATCATGCGATTGCCATAATCGATGGATGAAGGCTCGAAATGAACGAGCTCTGAAGCGCGCATTCCCGAAGCATAAAGCAACTCTAAAATGGCTTGATCTCGCACCATCAAAGGGTCATCTCGTTTGGCATTTTCCTCTAACAATTTGTTCACTTGATCCAAAAAGAGGGCATGGGGGTATTTGATTTCGGCCCTTGGAGCCTTTACATCACGAAAGGGATTTTTCGTAAAATGAGCCGCATCATGGATGCGCTGGTAGTCATAAAAAGAACGCAACGCGGAAAGGCGTCTTGCTAATGTTCTCTTCGATTCTCCTTTGGAGAGTTGGTCTTGGAGAAACATCAAAATCGTCATTTCTTCTACTTCGAAAATCGGAACTCCGATGGATTCCGAATAATCAAAAAAGGATGTGATGTCCCTCTCGTAATTGCCAATGGTATTGGGAGAATAATTTCGAGAGAAAAGAAGGTACTGGCTATAGGGCTGGAGTAATTCTTTCCACTTATTCTCGGCCATGATCCTCGATTTCCTCTACAAAAGATTGTATCGCTTTTAAAGAGGATTGGATGCAGGCATCGCGGTTTTCTTTTCTTGCCCCTGGGATTAACGCCCAGTTCGCATTCATCGGTTGAAAATATTTGCCTTCAGCGTGAAGGAGATAACTAACTAGGCCGCCATAAATCGTTTCACGGGGGATTTTGACGAAGGGTTTCCCCTCCAATCTTCTGGAAGCGTGAATGGCGCATAAAATACCCATGGCCGCGCTTTCTACATACCCTTCTACGCCAGAAAGCTGTCCAGCAACAAAGACGGAAGGATGAGTTTTGAGGGATAAGTCATTTTGCAAAACACGGGGGGCATCGATATAAGAATTGCGGTGCATTAAGCCATATCGCAGGAATTCAGCGTGCTCCAATCCGGGAATCATGGAGAAAACGCGTTTTTGTTCTGGGTAGGTCAAATTGGTTTGAAATCCCACGATGTTGTAGTAATCGCCAAGTTTAGTATCTTGACGTAATTGAACCACGGCATAGGGCTTAGGATGTTCCGGCGTTTCTAAGCCAAAAGGTTTTAATGGCCCGTGTCGCAACGTCTCTCCCCCACGGCTAGCAATGACCTCCACAGGAAGGCAGCCTTCAAAATAATGGGTGTCAAACTCGTGAAGCAATGCTTTTTGGGCGCCAAGCAATTCGCGGACTAACGCATAGTACTCGTCTTTGGTGAAAGGGCAATTGATATAGGACCCGTCATCTTGGTCATAACGGGATTTGAAATAGGCTTTGGAAAAATCGATGCTCGACTTCTTAACAATCGGAGCGGACGCATCGAAAAACGAAAGATTCTTTTGACCGATTTTTTGGCTCAAATCTTCCAAAAGAGCGGGTGACGTAAGGGGCCCCGTGGCTAAAATTGTCAGAATTCCATCATCAGGAAGCGAAGTCACTTCTTCGCGATGGACATGCAAATTTGGGAACGAGTTCAATTTATCCGTGATATAACGAGCGAATAACTCTCTGTCCACTCCTAACGCATTGCCAGAAGGCACTTCGGAAGCATCGGAGGCTTCCATCATCAAGGATCCCAAATGACGCATTTCCTCTTTCAAAAGACCGCAGGCATTGGTTAATTGTTTGGATTTGAGGGAATTGGAGCAAACGAGTTCGCCGAAAAGATCCGTCTCATGGGCTCCATCCGAGTAAGACGGGCGTGCTTCGAAAAGATGGACGTCATATCCTTTTTTCAGCAAATAATAGGCGGCTTCTGCTCCCGCTAACCCACCGCCAATAACGCGAATTTCAGCCAATGGGGCTACTCCTTTTTCGAATCGTCCGACGCTTTCTTGTCGATCCATTCGTGATAATGGCAACGTGGGAAATTGGTGCAGCCCAAGAACTTTGCCTTTTTGCCTTGTTTCACAACGAGGTGACCCGTTTTGCATTTGGGACACGGTTTCACGTAATCCGCCTCGGTATAAGTCGCTTTTTCCTTCGGCTTGGTTTCCTTGCCATCTAAGCTACGGGTATAACGGCAATTGGGGAAATTGGAACACCCAATGAATTCTTCCCCTTTTTTGTTTTTCTTAACCACAAGAGGGGATCCACATTCTGGGCAAACTTCTCCTGTTGGCTTATCGTCGGGTTTGTCCTTTTTGATGTAATGGCAGGCAGGAAAATTGGAGCAGCCGATGAATTTTTGTCCCTTGCGATTGCGTTTCACGACCAAAGGATGACCGCATTCCGGACATAGCTCTCCCGTTTCTTCCGGGGGTTCCTTCCGCATTTCATCGCGAACCTTTTCATAATTTTCGTTGAATGGTTGATAGAAGGCATTCATCGTATCTAAGAACGACTCTTTACCCTCTTCGACTTCATCCAACGTGCTTTCCATTTTGGCGGTATAAGAAGTCGAAACAACATCGGGGAAGAATTTTTTCAAAACCGCGACGGTTTTCTTTCCATCTTCCGTCGGAGTTAAAACGCCGCGATTGCTCGAGACATACTTCCGTTTCAATAAGGTCTCAATCGTCGTCGCATAGGTAGACGGGCGACCAATGCCTTTTTCTTCCATCGCTTTGACGATCGAAGCTTCGTTATAAGAGGGTTCCGGCTTGGTAAATTTCTGTTCCGATTTGATTTTGGATTTGGGCAAGTTGTCGCCTTCGTTGATTTCTGGAAGCAGCAAGGTATCGTCTTCGTCGAATTCCCCATAAAGCACTTCAAAGCCTTTAAAGAGGGTACGCACCCCCTTCAACGAGAATTCAAGACCATTTCCAACAAGGCTCACATTCGTCGATTCGATGCGTTTGGGGGCCATGAGTGAAGCCATGGCGCGGCAATAAATCAAGCGATAGAGTTTGGCTTCTTCTGGAGAAACGTATTTCGCGACCATGTCCGGGGTGCGGTGAGTGCCTGTTGGGCGGATTGCTTCGTGGGCGTCTTGAATGTTCTCGCCTTTTTTGCCAGCGCGCATCGTTCCCACATATTCTTCGCCATACGTTTCCTTGATGAAAGGGACGGCGTGGCGCGTATAGAATTCCGGGCTAATACGGGTAGAATCGGTACGCATATAGGTGATCAAACCAACATGTTCCCCCGCGATATCCATACCTTCGTACAAACGTTGGGCAACCGCTTGGGTCCTGGCGTTGGAGAAATGGTATTTGGTATAGGCTTCCTGCTGCATGGACGAAGTCGTAAACGGCGGTTTCGCCGCGATGGTTTTGGGCGATTTCGTCACGCTTTGGACGGAAAGCATATCCGGAATACGGGCACAAAGAGCATCCGCTTCTTCTTTGGTATGGCATTCGAAGGGCTTGCCATCCACTTTCACAAGGCTGGCCTTGTAGTCTTTTCCTCCGATGCGCACCATCACGTCGATCGTCCAATATTCTTCTGGGTGGAAGGCATCAATTTCCGCTTGGCGATCCACAATCATGGAGAGGGTCGCCGATTGAACGCGACCCGCCGATTGAACGCCAACATTCTTTTGGAGCAAAGAGGAGACGCGGAAACCGATGATGCGGTCTTCCATGCGTCGCGCCTCTTGAGCGCGAACCAGGTTGACATCAATATGAGAAGGGTTTTCCAAAGCCGCTAAAATCGCGGGCTTGGTGATTTCTTGGAAACGGAGACGCGTGGTAGTATCCACGGGTAATTTCAAAACCTGGGCCAAGTGCCAGGAAATCGCTTCTCCTTCGCGGTCAGGGTCGGTTGCAAGCAGAACTTCATCCGCTTTTTTGGAAGTAGCTTGTAGTTCGGCAACGATTTTTCCTTTTTTTGGAGAAATAACATAATCTGGTTTGAATCCATCGGCCACATCAATGCCTAAGCCACCTTTCCCACGGGTAGAAAGGTCGCGAATATGGCCTTGGCTAGCCATAACTTGGTAATCCGCGCCAAGGTAGCGGCGGATGGTTTCACATTTTTTCGGTGACTCAACAATAACTAATTTCATAAAGAAACGTGGCAATGATAGAAACGCCTCGAAGGGTTGTCAAACGACCTGCAACCCCAAAAACCCCATATAAATAAATATGTTATTTATAAGAAAAAGGAAAATTATTTTTCTTCATCCTCATCCTCCGCTTTTTGATACCCGAAGTTCATCATATCCATAATGTCGTCCGCGGTCTCCGCTAAAGTCGCCCCATCTGCAATTAAATGGTTGTTCATGGTGCCATCCGTCGCCCGGAATGGCAAAACCGCCACATCTCGATTAAGGTCCAGGGCATGGGCCACCGTAACAATGGTACCGCTGTGGGCGTGAGCTTCTCCAATGAAAACGACGCTTCCTAATGCGGCTAATATTCGGTTTCTGCACGGAAAATGATCCGCTTTAGGCGCAACCCCCTCTGGATATTCGGTCATGAGAAGGCCCTCTTTAGCAATGCGGTCCTGAAGATCACGGTTTTCGGATGGGTAGTGGTAATCGAGCCCATTTCCCAAAACGGCAACGGCCTTCCCATAAGGGGCCGCAGCCCTTAAGGCCGCCCCATCAATTCCTTTTGCTAGGCCCGAAACAATCGTAATCCCCCGTTTTGCCAACTCCTCGGCGATCTCGCCTACCCTCTTTATCGCATATTCGCTCGCCATCCTGCTCCCCACAATCGTGCAGCATTTGCGATAGTCGCGAATCAAGTCCAGGTTCCCTTCATAAAACATACAAATGGGCGGGAAGTGACACTCATGAAAGCTTTTCGGATAACAAGGGTCTACGATCGTGAAAGCCTTCGATTTCAAGCTTTTGTTCGTCTCCTCCACCTCCTCCAAAGAGAAGGGGCGTTTCTCTCGAATAATATCGAGCATGGCTTTGGCATCCCCTTTCGTTTTGGTGGCAATATGGATTAATAATTGATTAGCGCGCATAAAAATCTCCTACACCTGTATTAGAAGGTTGGAAAAAGAAAAACGTGTCGAAATCTTTACAATTCGATTTTCTTAGTTATTTTTAATAACTACTTTTTAAAACAACGTGAGCTGACTTTGATAGAATTTAGCAACCGGGGCGTAGGTTTTCCGATGCACCCCTTCGATAGGACCATATTCTTCCAATTCCTGCATATGCAGTTTCGTTCCATATCCTTTATGCACGGAAAAATGGAACTGGGGATATTGTTTTTCCAGTTCGCACATATAACGATCACGCGTGACTTTCGCTAGAATCGAAGCAGCGGCAATATTCAAGGCCTGAGCGTCCCCTTTGATGATGGGAATTACCTTCTTGGGGAATCCAGGAAGGGGCATCGCATCAGTCAGAACCAGTTGATAATCCACTTGGAGTTGGTTTAAAGCGAGCTTCATGCATTTTTGCGTCGCGGCATAAATATTGAGTTCATCAATCTCTTCCGCGGAAATCATCGCGATGCCATAGGCTAACGCGTGGTCTTTGATCACATCAAAAAGCTCTTGGCGTTTCTTATCCGTAAGTTTTTTGGAATCGTCGATCATCGCATTTTTGTAATTCTTCGGAAAGATGACCGCAGCGGCACACACCGGACCTGCCAAAGGGCCACGTCCCGCTTCATCTACCCCAGCGATGGCTGTGATTTCGTCGCTATAATACTGTCTTTCAAATTTAAGCACAGGGACGCTCCAAGGAAAGACGACCCAAAACGCCGTCTTTGAATTCCTTCACCAAAAGATAGGCTGCCTTATCAATGGAAGGCTGAGATCCATCCAAAAGCAATCGTCTTTGTGCGATTCGAACAAGAATTGAATCGTTATCCATCGAAGCGATGTTTTCCATTCCAAAACGGGAAAAGAGCGAGGAGGGGTATGCGACTTTCAAGAAATCGAGAAGAGAATAACTGAGTTCAAGCGTCGGCAAAACTTCTTCTTTCATCGTCCCTAGAAGCGCCAAACGAACGGCTTGTTCGCGAGTTGGATAGCTCATTGGTAAAATACCCGGAGTATCTAAAAGAACAAAATCCGCGTTAAGTTTTATCCACTGAGCGGCACGAGTAACGCAGGCTTTGTTTCCCACCTTGGCTTTCTTCTTTTCCGCCAAGTTATTGATTAAAGTACTTTTTCCTACGTTAGGAATTCCCACAATCATGACGCGAATCGGTTGAGGCATCATGCCACGCTTCTTTTCTTTCTCGCGCTTTTTGCCAACAAGCGGTTCCGCCGCTTTGGATAGCAAGGAAACGAAACGATCCTTTTTGAGATTGCCTGAGATAGCGTCTTGTCCCTGAGAAGCAAAATATTGAATCCAGCCTTCCGTCACGGCAGGATCTGCGTAATCGCTTTTAGAAAGAAGCAACAAAATAGGCTTTTGACCGGCTAGGCCTTTTAAAAGTGGGTTTCTCGAACTTAAAGGAGCTCGGCCGTCCACGATTTCAACGATGAGATCCACGGATTTGACATAGCCCTGCATTGCGTCCAACGCTTTCGACATATGTCCTGGAAAATAATGAATGTTTTGTTGCCCCATAATTTAATGCTGATCCAAATGAATATAATCCCACGGCCACCACGATAATCCTAGCGAAAAATTCGCCTTCAAAGTGGCGTCTGGCTGTACGGTCAGTTTCCGTTGTGAGGTGATGACATAAGCTTTGCCAATCACCATAAAATCTTCAATCGGGCCCTTTTCACGAGAGTCCATGGAATGCCCGGTTCCCCCACGATTATCGCCCATCAAGAAATATTCATTGTCCTTAAGTTCCCATGTTTTGGAGCGAACTCCGCCAACTAATTGAGCAACTGGATACACGTGGCCATTCGCTTTCGGGAAATCCGACTCATCATAGAGGGGTTTTAGCACGGTAGAATTCCCTTCTTTGTCCGTAATCGTTGTCTTGCCCCAAGCCGTGTTGTAATTCTCATCGTAAGTCGAAACGTAGGCTTTGGGCTGATCTCCAACAAATTCAAAACGCCCACCGGCATCTTCTCCACGCGTGACCACTTCAAAAGTTAGGGTTTCCCCAGGCATCCCGATTAATCTTTTGATTTTTGGAGATGTTTTTTCCTTTAGAACATGTCTCTCTCCATCAAAGGAATAATCTTCCGAATAATAGGCGACAACAATATCGTAACGAGAAAGCGAACCCCTCCAATTCCCCTTGTTTCCAACTTTGGCATAACCATAATCCACAATATCCCCATCGATGCTAGAGGTATCGTTCCAGGTTAACGGGCGGTAGCCACCTGTCGTCTTTCTTTTTCCATCCGCGTTAAGCGTAGGAAACATGGACATCCCATTCACATAGAAGGGCTCATTGAATGTCCAATTTAAATAAGCAAGGTTTGCACACACTAAGCACGCCGAAACAACCATAAGGCCAGTCACCACGTCGATAACAACGCGCCACCAATGAACCTTCTTCTTCTTTTCCAAGGCAGTTCGGGGGCCGCGAAGTCGTTGTCTTTCCATTTCTTCAGTCGGCATAGGCTTCAATTATAGGGTTTCGATTTCACGGGGGCAACGCGCACGAAAAAAAGAAAACCCAGGTTTCCCTGGGCTCGTCACTTGTATTGAAGACTGGCTTACTTTCTTTCTTTGATACGGGCAGCCTTGCCAGAAAGCTTGCGCATATAGGTGATCTTGTTGCGGCGGACCTTACCGTGTTTGACGACTTCGATTGATGCAATCGAGGGTGCATTCACGGGGAAGGTGCGCTCAACGCCGATTCCCGAGGAGATCTTGCGGACAGTGAAGGTCGCGGAGACCCCAGAGCCACGACGTTGCATGACAACGCCTTCGAAGACCTGGTTACGTTCCTTCTTGTTCTCGATGATGCGGACGTAGACCTTGATGGTGTCGCCGCTACGGAACGAAGGAATATCCGTGCGAAGCTGACGGGCGGTGATCTCTTTAACAAGATTGTTATTCATGATCATTCCTCCTTGAGCATTTAGGTTTCTCTTCAGGTTCATTCATCCGTGACGGGGATCAGCGGAGCCTGCGTATCGTGTTTCCACGCGTTAGGTATCATACTCAAGTGCAAGGGGTATGACAAGGAAAAATAAACGATGTTAAGTAAAACTACTTGACAGGCCTTTTCCATACGGCTAAATTATCCACCGAAAAAAGGAGAAAGACTTATGGTTAAAATCAGATTGACCCGCATCGGACGTCACGAAGATCCCTTCTACCGCATCGTTGCCGCGGATTCCCATTTCGCCAGAGATGGCCGCATCATCGAACAAATCGGAACCTATGATCCCGCGGAAGGCGAAGACAAAGCCATCATCAACGAAGAGCTCGCTCTTAAGTGGCTTAACAACGGCGCCGTTCCTTCGGATACTGTCCGTGCCATGTTTGCCCGCAAGGGAATCATGACCAAATTTGCCGAAAGCAAGAAGGCCAAGAAGTAATGGATCGCGACTACGAAGCCATCCTTCACCCAGTGATCGATCCCCTCGTTCACAATCCTGAGGCCATTCTTATCCGCGAGCTTCCGGGCTCCACGGATCGGGACACGACCGTCATGATTTACGCGGACGACGACGACACCGCTCGACTGATTGGCAAACACGGCGTTGTGGCCAACGCCCTTCGTGAGGCGATTGGGATTGCTGGCAAAGCCGACAATTCGAATCAGCACATCCATTTGAAGTTTAAGAGCTTCAGCGAAGACGAAAAACAGGACGGCGAGAAGTAATTCCCGCCGTTTCTTTTTATGGAAAAAATTACTGTTGCCCATTTTACAAAAACCTTTGGACTCAAGGGAGAAATCCGCGCCTATTCGATGACCGATTTCCCTGCGGAACGCTTCCAAATCGGACGTCATTTTTTCGCCGTAAATTCTCGAACCAAAGAGGAGAAAGAATTGACATTAAAAAGTGTACGGCCACAAGGCCCACTTTACGTCTTCTCTTTTGAAGAAGTTCCTTCCATTGAGGAATCCGAACTCTTGCAGGGATGGGACCTTACCATGGACAAAGAAGAAGCCACTTTGCCCGAAGGCATGTACCGCTTATCCGATTTAATCGGCTGCAAAATCGTCGATGAAGAATCCCATGAACTGGGCGTTGTTATCGACGTATTAAGCAATGCACCTACCAAAAACCTCAAGATTAAAAAACCAGATGGAAAGTGCTTCTATTGCCCTTTCATTGACGAATTTGTTCCAACGGTTGATCTCAACGAAAAAACGATAACGATTCACGTGGTTGAGGGGTTGTTATGAACATTACCATCCTCACTCTTTTCCCTGAAATGTTTGATGGGTTCCAAACGAACTCCATCATGAAACGCGCTTTGGGGAAGGGGGTTGCTACAATCAAAGTCGTTAATATCCGTGATTACACGAAGGACAAATACGGCCGCACGGACACCCCACCCATTGGGGGAGGCGCCGGCTTAATTGAAAAATGCCAACCCATCGTGGATGCTTTACGGGCGAACCGTCAGGAAAATAGCCACGTCATCTTGATGTCTCCGCGAGGCAAGACCTATAACGAACCGATGGCCAAGCGTTTTGCCACCCTGGATGATCTCATCATCATTTGTGGGCATTACGAAGGTATCGACGAACGGGTCAATGCTTATTGCGATGAGCTCGTTTCCATTGGAGATTACGTCCTTACCGGCGGCGAAATCCCTGCGATGGCGATTTCCGATAGCATCATCCGTCTTTTAGATGGAGCCATCACCGCGGATAGTTTGACCGACGAATCCTTCAACGATAATTTGTTGGAATATCCCCAATACACCGAACCTTATGAATTCGAGGGCCAAAAAGTCCCGGATATCCTTTATTCGGGGAATCACACCGCCATCGATAAGTGGCGGAGAAAACAAAGCCTTCTGTTAACCAGGGAGCACCGGCCTGATATCTTCGAAAAAGTTGCCTTGTCCAAGCAAGATAAAAAATTGCTCGCGGAAAGCGAATCGGATGAAACCCCACAATGGGAAAAGGCCGCTTTGGAAAAAGGTAAAAAGTTCATTCACCATTGACACGGTATCCCGCGTCTTTTCTTTTTGCGCTACAATTAGATATGCAAATTAAAAACAGTTTCCTTTCCGTTACCGCCTCTTCTCTTGGTGGAGAACTCACTTCCGTCCAACTTTTTGGGCAAGAACTTCTTTATCAAAAGGAGGGGACGTGGAAATTCCAAGACCATATCCTTTTTCCTGTGATCGGTTCCGCAGATCGCTATAGTTGCAAAGGCCAAACCCATTCCACCAGCCGCCACGGCTTTGCCCGCAATAGCGATTTTTTTCCCCATCAAGAAAACGAAGAACAAATGAGTTTTTCCTTAAAGGAAAACACGGAGAGCCTTCGTTTGTATCCTTACCACTTCTCCTTTATCGAAGCCTTCATTTTGGAAGAAGAAACCTTGCTTCGTCGTTATGAAATTACCAATACCGGCGATGAAACTCTCCCTTTTGCTACCGGAAGTCATCCTGCGTTTTACTGCGAATTTGGAAAAGCGAAATTAACCCTTCCTGAGCACTTCCTCTATTTCACGGAACCTCTAGACGGCTCCACCATGAAAGAATATCCAAAGGGAGGAGAAATCACCCTTACCAAAGATTTCTTATTAGGAATGGATACCTTAATCCTCCCCACCCCCGAAGCCCCCATTGTTTTAGACACGGGAAGGGACATTAGAATCGAATTCCAATACGCTTCGCCCTATATCGCCATTTGGACTCCTAAAAGCGACGAGGATGCCTTTCTATGCGTAGAGCCTTGGTGGGGGTTACCGCAAACAACCAAAGATCCTGATGAATTAATAGACCGGCCGTTTCTTACTCGACTAGATCCCAAAGAAAAAAGAATTGTCGAAGATCGAATTCGCTTCAGTTTGCTGTAACAGAAAAAGGATGGGCGATCGCCCATCCTTATTGGTTTAGCAAAACCGTTAGTTTGCGAAAAAATCTTTTTTCTCCGCAGCTTCGCGGATTTCTTGACTGACCGTGAAGGGGATGCGGGTCGTATATTTGGCTTTCGCGGCAACGATGCGATAGGTCGGCCATTGATAGATCAAGGTGTTCCAAGATTGGACCGTATCGTTATAAGCTTCGCGCGCAGCGGTGATTTCCTGCTGGGTGTAGGCGTTTTGCTGCATCGCGGTTTGGATATCCGCGTGGGCGCGGAGATCCGGATAGGCTTCTAGAGCAATGTTGATGGCTCTTTCAGCCGCAGCGAGTTTGTTCGCGACTTCGCCACGTTCGGCATCGGAGAAATTTCCGCTGCGATATTTGGCGATTTCCGCAAACGTCGTCTTGTCGAGTTCGATGGATTTGTTGAGCAAGCTGGCAGTGTTGGTCAAAATCGTGACGCGGTTTTGCAGATAGTTATCAATGGTAGACGCGTCATGTTGAATCTTTTGCTGCATTTGCTGCAAGTGAGAACGGGCTTTGATTTTCATAACGGCGAAGACGATGCCCGGGATAATGCCCAAAATCCAGAGAATCACCTGGAAGAACGTGCTGCGCCAGTCGACGGTAACGGTTAATTGCTTATCGATAACGTGGACGTCACGGCCTTCTTCACGAATCGGATCATTTGTTTCATCTAGTTCATTTGCCATAAGTAATTTATCCTCCTAGATAGACGTAATTATAAATTATTTTTGAGTCTTGTCATCTTGAAAGGCGGCAGCGATTTTTTCAGACAATCCTGGGCAATTTTCATCCAAGGAGAATCCATAGCAATATAAGCCGCGTTCATAATGCCCTTGTCGTCCTCCGACAATATCGCGGATGACGCTTTGGATCTTCTCGGCGTAGCTCTTTTGGGTTCCGCCAACGGGAGCCACTTCCATCCCCATTTCCTTTTCCACTAAATCGTATTGGATCCAGCGAACGGGAACCTGATGGATATTGCCGTCTCCGCCGAGTTTAGGAACGTAATCCACTTGGGGAGTCGTCTTAAAGGATAAGCAATGGATGGCGAGGCGGTCCCCCATCCCTGATTTATTTCCCTTGCTAACCTTGAGAATCAAGGGTAAATCAGGGTCTGCTTCTTCCGGGCGGAAGAATTCGGGATCCATGCCATTAGCCATAACCTCATGTTCATAGTTAGAAAGGTTGTAAGGCATGTTCTCATAGATGAATTCCATGGGTTTATAAGTTTGATACAAAGGAACGGAAATAATGGGGCAAAGGTCGAAATAAAGGTTACGAATAAAGGTATCGCAGTAGTCCACGAACTTCTTTTTGGCATCTTTTAAATCATAGTTACGGAAAATCACGGGGTTCGCGCTGTAATCAAACGCCTGGCTATGGCTGGAAGAAATAGAATTGAGCATGCCATCCTTCACTTGGACAAAGTCATCGCCGAACGGTTCGGGATTCGTTAACAAATCGAGGATGTTTTTCTGGGCAAGCGGAGTATAGAGCAAACGGAATTCCACTTCATTATCGCGGTCGTCCGCTCCAAAAAGGGCGTCGAATTTATCGTTGCCCATTTTGGTGAAATTCGTTTTGGGGTCATCGTCGAGCAAATCGTCTTTTTCTTTCTTGGTCAGTTCTTTGGAACGTTTCTTCACGAAACGGGCCAAGGATTTGTCATCTCCGCATTGTCCGCTAGGAACGCGGGAGAAATGCAAATGGGGCGCAGCTTCATTGCCATAAATCAAACGAGTGGCATATTCGTATTGGGGGGCTTCATGATAAACCGTCGCCGTCAACGTCTCCGAGTGGTGTTGCGTATGGGTTCCGTCTTTATCGCTATAAGTCGTCGTCCACGTAATCACGATGGACCCCGTATAGGCCTTATCGATGATTTCTTCGGAAACGTCTTTTTCCAAAACGAAGGGGTTCCCTTGGATATGGCCGGATAAAACACCCACGCAGGAAGTGGTATCCCCCAGGCTTTCCGGCATGCCGAATTTCTGTACGAGATAAGCAAACCGACTCGCGGAGAAATAAGGATCCAAATCCAAAATCGGGGTCGTTTTCTTCATGATGGAACAGGGGATGTTCCAATCGTAAGAACGGTTTAAAACTTCCAAATCCTGATAGCAAAGGTCCAATAGCTGTTGGGATTTTTGCTGCATGGCTGCAATTTGTTCGTTCAAACCTGTGATTACTTTATTCAGAACTTTGACCACATAAACAATCAAAGCGATACCACCAGCGAGGAAAACTAGGCCAATAAGAGGCATCCACCAACCCATATGGAATAGGATGCAGAAAATGACGGCGGCGATGAAGCAAAGGACGATAGCGAAAATAATAAAACCGCGTTGGACTTTCTTGCTCGAAGCTTTGTTTTGAATATTTTCTAGGTGCTCTAGAGATTTTTTGTAGTCTTTAACGTGATTGGCATTAGCAGGTCCATCAACCTCCGATTGCTTCACTAATTCATCGAAAAAGGCTTCCGCCTGTGCGTGATATTGCTGTTTTAAGGATTGTTCGTAGAATTTGCGCGGCTCGTAAATCGGATTCGCGTTTTCTGCCATAAGCGTTACCTTCCCCAGGGCATATTGCCTCCGCGAGGCATTTTCCCAGATTTTTGATATTGCTTCATCTGCTTCATCATCTCTTTGGACTGCTCGTATTTCCGTAAAACACGATTGATGTCCGCGTTGGTTTTCCCTGAACCCTTGGCAATGCGATTCTTGTGGGAATAACGGAGAATCTCAGGGTGTTTTCTTTCATAAGGCGTCATCGAGTCAATGATGGCTTCGAAGGTTTTCATCTCCTTTTCAGCCTGGGCTTGCTGCTCATCGCTGATTTTCGGCATGCCCGGAATCAATTTGGCGATGGCCTTCATGGAACCTAGCTTTTGGACTTGCTTCATTTGACGGAGCATATCTTCCAAGGTGAAGTTGCCATCCAGCATCTTCCTAGCATCTTTTTCCGCCTGTTTCTCATCGATTTGCTCTTTGGCTTTTTCAACGAGGGTGACCACGTCTCCCATTCCAAGGATGCGGTCGGCCATGCGATCGGGATAGAAGATTTCCATATCCGTGATCTTTTCGCCCACACCGGCAAACTTAATCGGCAAGCCCGTTAAGTATTTGATGGATAAAGCGGCACCGCCACGGGCATCGCCATCCAAACGAGACATGATGACTCCGGTTAGATGGAGTTCTTTGTTAAAGGCATTCGCCACGTTCACCGCGTCTTGTCCTGCGGCGGCGTCCACTAAAAGCAATCCTTCTTCCGGATGAATTTCGTGGTTGATGCGACGGAGTTCTTCCATGAGGCCTTCATCGATTTGCAAACGGCCCGCGGTATCCAAAATCAAGACATCGTAATGTTCTTCCAAGGCTTTTTTCTTGGCTTGGATGGCGATATCCACCGGATTGACCTTGTTCCCAAGGGAGAAGAAATCCGCGCCCGTTTTGCTAACGACAGCCTGTAACTGTTCGATGGCTCCTGGACGGTAAATATCCAAAGCAGCCACCAAAACCTTCTTTCCCTCTTTTTGGTGCATGAGATAGGCTAATTTACCAGCGGTCGTGGTTTTGCCGGTACCTTGGAGACCAAGAAGCAAAATAGACGTTAAGCCATTCGCGTTATATTGAATGCCCATTTGATCCGCGCCCAAAAGTTCTTGAATCTCATCGTGGACGATTTTAACGACCATCTGAGACGGATTGACCTTGTTATAGACATCTTGGCCTAGCGCCTTCTCTTTGACGTCATTGGTAAAGGCTTTGACGACTTTGAAGTTCACGTCGGCTTCTAATAAGGCGACGCGAATCTCTTTCAGCATGTCGTCCATGTTCTTTTCGGTTAATTGGGTGTTGCCCCGCATCTTCTTGAAGATGTTGCTGAAGCGGTCGCCCAGTGATTCAAATGCCATGAATGATGTCCTCCGTTAATGTTTGGTAAGCGGCAGCATCGGCGTTAGAGGTGGATAGATCCTCATAACGCTTTTGCCACTCCTTTTTCTTTTTGATCAAGCCAAGGCGCTTTTCAAATTCCTCCAGCTTGTTGACGGCTTTGGCGACCGCATCGCTGACGCCCGCCCTTGTGATTCCCGATTCCTCGGCGATTTCGCCAAAACTTAAATCGCAACGGTAATAGGCATCGAGAGTTTGTTTTTGCCGTTCCGTCAATAACGGCTCATAGGATTCGAGAAGCTCCAAGACGCGTTCTCGACTCGCCAAGGATGCTTCAATCATGCTCGGTGTCCCCTAAAAGCAAGCCATATAAGTATTTATCCAAGTCGAATTCTTGCAAGTCTTCCATCCCTTCGCCTAAACCGATGAAACGGACGGGAACTCCTAATTCATCGCGAATCGACAAGATGATCCCGCCCTTTGACGTTCCATCCATTTTGGTGATCACGATGCCCGTGATATCTGTCACTTCTTTAAAAGCTTTGGCCTGAAGCACGCCATTTTGGCCCGTGGTAGCATCCACCACCAAGAAAGACTCGTGGGGCGCCCCTTCGATTTCTCGGGATAAAACACGATGAATTTTCGATAATTCCTGCATCAAATTTGCTTTGGTTTGTAATCTTCCCGCAGTATCCATGATCATCAAATCAATGTGATGATCTTTCGCATACTTCGCTCCGTCATAGGCAACGGAAGCAGGATCCCCATCCGGTTTCCCTGTGATGATGGGGCAGCCCAAACGGTCCGCCCAAACTCTTAACTGTTCCACCGCTCCCGCGCGGAAAGTATCCCCCGCAACGAGCAAAACGCTTTTTCCCTGGTGAAGATAGCGATAAGCCAGTTTGGCAATCGAGGTAGTTTTTCCAACGCCATTGACTCCGCAAACTAGCAATACCGTCGGTCCTTCTTTTTGGAAACGGATTTCGTTTTCGATGGAATCCCCTTTGGTCGCATAACCCACGAACATTTCATCCACGAGCATTTCGTTGATGGTTTTGGGATCGCTCACACCTTCTTTGGAGGCTTTATCCAGCAATTCCTCACATAGGCGAATGGAAAGTTCCACGCCCACATCACTTTCAATGAGGATTTCTTCTAATTCCTCAAAATACTCTGGATTGATTTTGGCATACCGCTTGCTCAGTTCATCCAAGCGAGAAGCAAAATTCTTCCTACTTTTTTCAAGCCCTTTTTGATAAGTGGAAACCGAAGGTTCCGTTTCTGGTTTCTTTTTGGAAAATTTATTTTTTAAAAAGGAAAATAATCCCATACGTCTCTCCTAATTCTTGGGGATGCTTAATTTATGCAAAGCATCTTTGGCCGCTTCCACTTCCGCGAGTTTGGTATTGCTGCCCTCCCCGCGTCCGAGTTCCATTCCATCAAAGAAAACAGCGGCCACCACATGGGTATTCTGCGCCGTTCCGTCTTTTTGCAGAACTTTATAAACAATCGAAACCGCTCCATCGGCCTGCAAATGATGCTGCAATTCGCTCTTGGGGTCTAATTCAATTTTGGCATCTTGGACCCTTTTGAAGAACAAATCATGCAAAAAACGATAGGTAAACGTCATCCCTTGGTCCAAATACATGGCACCGATAAACGATTCGAAAACATTTTCGTACAGGGCTTTTTCCGCCTTGGACATCGCTCCACCGCCCATCGGGTTGCTGGAGGCAAAATTGTTGCCGACGCGAATATATTCGTCGAGCCCCAAGAAAAGGCATAGCGAAGCTTCCGACTGCGATTGAACCAATTGGTTTTTGATTTGGGTCAATCCGCCTTCATCCATTTCGGGGTGAAGACGATAACAAAGATCGGCGACCACCGCACCAACAATCGCGTCGCCCAAAAACTCTAAGCGCTCATAATCCACGTGTTTGGTTCCCGCGCTGGCGTTGCAGGAAGGGTGGGTAAAAGCCAGGGTATAGAGTTCTTCGTTGCGAGGAAGAATACCGAAGCGATGAAACAATTTAAAATACGGAGATGACATAACGATGTCATTATACAAGAAAGATCGCGTTTGGTTAGGCTAGAGAAATGCCTTGGCTCATTTTATAGGCCCGTTCTAATAGCGGACGGAGTTCTTTTTCGTCACGATGGGCAAAGATTTCTACCGCATCGTCTCGAGCGCATTCAAACATTTTGAAGTCCGTGACGATATTGGCGAAATGGAAATCTGGCAGCCCCGATTGCTTGACTCCCGCTAATTCCCCCGGCCCACGACGTTTCAAATCTTCTTCCGCAATTTTAAATCCGTCCTCCGTATCCACCAGCACTTTCAATTTATCCAAATCCTCTTGGATAGAATGGCCGTAAACCAAGTAGCAAACGGAAGGGCTGCCGTCTCGCCCGATGCGGCCACGAAGCTGATGCAAGCTGGACAAAGCAAAATGGGTCGGCTCATAGATAATCATGAGATTGGCCGCTTTCACGTCGATTCCCACTTCGATAACCGACGTGGATATCAGGATGGGGGTTTCCCCATTTTTAAAATCCTCGATGGCTTTTGCTTTTTCTTCCGAATTCATTTGGCCATGCAGCAAACCGACTAAACCAGGATAAGCGGATTCATAACGGTGGTAAACGGATAAAACCGAGGAATCCTCTTCTTCGCCCCCTTCGATTTGCGGGGCCACGACATAAACGCGGTGCCCACTGGTAAGGGAGGCGGCAATCCGTTTTTTCATCTCCATGGAATCCGGCTTAACAATTTTGGTCGTTACCTCTCTTTTCCTTGCTGGGAAAGAAGACAAAATGGAAACGTCCAAATCTCCATACAACGTTAACGACAGGGTACGGGGGATCGGAGTAGCCGACATCAGCAAAACATCCGCATGTTCCCCTTTATCCGCCAAAGCAGCCCGTTGGTTCACGCCGAATTTATGCTGTTCGTCCATCACCACAAACCCCAAATTGGCATAATGAACTTTTTCGGCGAATAACGCGTGAGTCCCCACAACGATGTCCACTTCTCCTTTTTGGCAGTTTTCTAGCATCTCGCGATGCTCTTTCGCCGAGAGCCCACCAACCAAAAGGCCTACCCGTATCCCTTCTTTTTGAAAAAGGGACTGCAAAGTTTCGTAATGCTGCCTCGCCAAAGAATCCGTAGGAGCCAGCAACGCCCCTTGTTCTCCACGAAGGTAATTCCCATATAGCATCAATGCGGCCACCAACGTTTTTCCTGTACCAACGTCTCCTTGGAGAAGGCGGTACATCAACCGGTTGGAATTCATATCCTCCAGTCCGTCTCTTAACGCCTTTTTCTGGTCATCGGTAAGAGGGAAGGGCAGGGAGCGGATAAAATCCCCGACCCTTCTAAAATCGATGGTTTTTCTGCTTTGACGGACTAAAGCCTTATTTTGGGAGCGAATCCATTGGTTCTTCAAACTGAAAAGTAGGGCTTCTTCGTATTTGAGAAGGCGCGTCCCCTGCCGTACATCTTCCATCGACGAGGGGAAGTGGCAGAGGGCATAAGCTTCTTGGTGAGAGACCAACCGGTATTTTTGGCGGAGATAAAAGGGCAAAAAATCAGGAAGAGACTCCTTCTCTGCTTCTAGCGCCTTCTTCACAAGCTGACGCCAAGAATGTTCGGGGTAATCTTTGGGCAAACTATAAATGGGGACGATGGAATCTTCCGGTTTGATGATGCCTTTTCGAAGCAAAATCAAATTCAAGCAATGGCCGTTTCGATCGTAACTTCCTTGCAAGGAATAAAGGCTATCCAGTTCCACGTTTCCCGCTAAATAGGGACGGTTCCATGCTTCGATGGCGAAATCCCGATGTGTTTTTTCTTCGCGAAAATAAAACTTGGCCACGGAGGCTCGCTGAAATTTTTGCACACGCGGCTTGGTCAAAATTCTGCCAAGGAGAACAACCTTTTGTTTGTCTTCTAGAAAAGAGAGGCATTTTGAATCCGTATAGGTGAAGTTATCATAACGGCGGGGAAGATGGCCCAGAACATCCAAATAAGAATGGATGCCCATGTTCTGCAGCATTTCTTCTAGTCGAGGAGAAGTCGTTAGTTTCATGCCGCTTTTTCCCTTTCCTTCTCTTCTTTTTTATGCCGGTAATTCCAAGCAGTTGGAACCACATATAGGGTGACGCACCCCACCAAACCCACAAAGAACAAATGAACGCCAACGCGATAAGAAGTTAAGCCCACCCATTTCAAAGAGGCCTGGTATGCTCCTTTCTTGAGGTTAAAGCTCACAAGGCCGTCCACATAGATGCCCTTCACTTGATAAGAAGAATCTCCGCTTAACGCCATTTCATAGCCTTCGTAATAGAATTGGGGCAATTGAACCAAAGCGGTATCCGAAGAGATGACCACATCGAAAGTAGCTTCCGGGCTATGAAGGGAGGTAATGGTCAAAGATCCCGATCCTTCTAGAAACGCCGGAGCTAGGTAATTTTCCATTCCCCACCGATAAGGGCTATTCCCGTAAATTTGTTTTCGAATCGTGGGATAAAGGGAGGCGGAATATTCGCTACGGTAGTCGCTTTGGCGGAAAACCATCGGGACATATTCGTTTTGGGAGCCTTGTTTTTTGGTGGATTGCACCAAGGATATGCTCGGTTCTGGTCCCCCATTTTGCCCCGAATAAGAAACAAAACGCTTATCAATGGGACCCATGCAGGAAAGGAAGCTTAAAGCAAATAACATGGCTAAGCCCCCTTGGACGTATTTCTTTTGGGCAAAGGGACGAGTAGCCAAGGCCACGATTATCACGGCAAGGAACAAAGTCAGGCCCCAGAACCGCCACGCGAATTGGGCAGTATAGAATAGGGATGGCATGGAATACCAAACATCCCCGACAAACATCAAGATAAAACAGGCCACGAAGAGGACTAAGAGCCAATAAAAAGAAGGGTCTTTGGTCTCCTCTTCGATTTCTCGTCTTGCCATCTCTCGATCCCATTTTTCTTCTTTGGAGGTGCCAATTAAAAATAATGCGATGGAAAAAATAGGAGCAATCAAGAACATCTCCGCCCTTTTGGTTAGGCAAAGGCAAAACAAGGAAACGCCCGCGGACAAATAAGCCCCCAAGAACGGGCGATTCTTTTTCCCTAAAAAACAAAGAAGGAAAACGCCCAAGGCTCCAAAGAAACCAAAATTAACGTAATCCAACACCCAACTAAGCCAAGATTCACCGCTGATGTTGGGGAAGTGATATTGCTCTGGAACCAAGTGTTCAATCCAATCAGGACGTAAAAATCCACTGAATTGGTCGCTATAACCCGTCGACCACGCCAAATGTTCGGCATTGATCCACATGAGTTGATTATCGCTGATGTTATAAAGTCCCGAATTCTTGTAATGCATCATTGGGAAGAAATAGAAACTAATCAAACAAAAAACCAAAACTACGGAGCAAGCCGTTAAGATAATCGCCTGCTTGTTATGGAATGCGGGAAGAAGCCCCCTGTAGTTCAAAAGCAAATAAATCAAAGCGGCGATGATAAAACTCATCGACGTAAAGGGGTGGCATAAAACCATGCATGAAACGCCAAAAACGCAGGATAAGAAAGACTGGGGACGAAAATCCCCGTGCCCCAGATTATAAACACCCAAGAAAAGTAGCGGAGCGAAGCTTAAAGCAAAAGCCTCGGGGTAAGCCGCGCGATACAAAACACAATTGATGCGATAGGGAGAAAAAATAAGGCAAAGGGCAAGCATTAAGGCACACAAATCGTTCTTGCAGAGCTTCCTCCCCAACCAATACATCCATATCCCCATGAGGTAGGTCATGGACACGGTTAGAATTTTCCAGCTCCAATTAATGGAAAGGAAAGGAAAAATCACATGAAGGAGGGCCACCATTTCATGACTTAATCCCCCGTAAAACAAATAAGTGCCAAGTCCTAAATTCCCCATCAAGGTATGGGAAGGGGTGATGCCAAAGAATCCGTTTTTCCACCCTTCAGCCAAATCCCAAGCCCAAATTCGATGCCAAAGGGAATCATCCCCCGAAGGAAAATCCATTCCGGAACGGAAATAAATCGCAAAAGGAATAAAACTAGCAAAAAGCAGTAATAAATAGGGAAATACACGCGAAAAGAAGGCTTCGAGAGTGGCTTCATTTCCTATCGATTTCAGTCGCTTTTTCCCTTGAATCATCCTCTTATTTTAGGCTTGGACCCTATAAAAGAAAAGCGGGATTAGCCCGCTTGAAGTTATTCAATTCCAACGAGGAAGGAATAGACCGGCTGATCTCCGCGCTTCACGTCGATTTCTAAATCATCGCCGTATTTTTCACTGAGAACCTCTGCCACTTTGTTTTCTTCTTCGCTTGTGACGTCTTTGCCAATGATAACCGTCACCATCGAGGCGTCATCGTCAACCAAGGAATCCACAAGATCCGTCAAAGCCGTCATTTTGTCTTTGACACAGGAAACGATGTTTTTGTCTTGCATCGCCATGTAATAGTCTTTGGTGATGTGCACTCCATCGATGTCCGTATCTTTAATGGCGTAGGTGACCGATCCGGACTTCACGGTTTTCAAAGCGCCTTTCATATCTTCTTGAATCGACGGCACTTCTCCTTCCGGATTGAAGTTCATTGCCGAAACAATGCCCTGAGGAATCGTTTTGGACGGGATGACCACCGCATTAATCCCGCTTCCTTGCATGATTTCGCAAGCCTGAGAAGCCGCTAGAACAATATTGGAGTTATTGGGAAGAATGAAGACGTTGGAAGCATGGGTTTGCTTGATGGCCCTCACGAAGTCTTCCGTGGAGGGGTTCATCGTTTGCCCACCGCTAACGATAACGTCAACGCCAAGTTCGCGGAAGATTTCATCCAATCCTTCTCCAGAAGAAACGGAAATCAATCCTAAATCCTTATCCACGCGGATTTCATCCTCTTCTTCCACCTTCTTTTGTTCGCGGGAACGGGCAATGTTGCCAGCCATATCGGTGGCCTCCGCTCCGTGTTGGATGTTGTTATGCTCTTCCGACATATTCTCAATGGTGATAGAGACGAATTCGCCGAATTGCTGCGCGTAATTGAGCATGTTGCCCGGGGTCAAGGTGTGGACGTGAACTTTGATGATATCTTCATCGCGAACCGTGACGAGGGATTTACCGTGTTTTGCCAAGAAACCTTTGAAATTCTTTTCCAAGAAAGCTTTCTTTCCATCAACACCCGGTTTTCCTAAGCGGAGGATGAATTGGGTGCAATAGCCATATCCTTCTTCGTCTTCAGATAATTTGGCGCCTGCATAAAGCGGTTCTTCCGTTGGAACGGCGCCGACATCTTCGTTGCGCTCGATGACCTTGCCACGATGGCAAGCCGCATATTCCATGCCTTCGAGAATGCGGACCAAGCCGGCTCCGCCGCTATCGACGACGCCAACTTCCTTAAGAACAGGAAGCAAATCCGGGGTGTGATCCAAAGAAATACGAGCTTGTTCCAAGAGATATTTCATTGCATCTTCAATGGAAGTAGAAGAAGAGACGAAACTACGAAGAGCGGCACTCGCTTCGCGAATAACGGTAAGAATGGTGCCTTCTACCGGCTTCATAACCGCTTTGTAAGCCACTTCTTTTGCGGAAACAAAGCAATCGGATAGTTGAACCGCATTGAGGGTTTCGTGTCCTTTTAAAGCCACGGAGAAGCCTTTGAAGATTTGGCTGGTGATGACGCCGCTATTTCCGCGGGCTCCCATCAACAAGCCACGGCTGAAACCGCTGCCTAGGGTATAAAGATCGTCGTCATCGGGGCGATTTTGGATTTCCTTCATGCCGCTGGTCACGGTGAGGTTCATATTCATGCCGGTATCGCCGTCTGGGACCGGGAAAACGTTTAATTGATTGATTTCGGGGTAGTGATTATAAAGATTATTGGCGCCCGAAATAAACATTTGCTTCAAGAG
>ENA-OOUZ01000032-OOUZ01000032.1-human-gut-metagenome-genome-assembly--contig:-NODE-32-length-76849-cov-3.674610_pt1 | contig 76849 bp, 67 predicted proteins | sample MGYA00241546_ERZ501274 | MGnify/ENA primary metagenome ERZ501274 (study PRJEB25962, sample SAMEA2042363) | human gut metagenome | biome: human gut; feature: human-associated habitat; material: faeces...
TTAGAGCGCGCCCATGGCGCGCAAACTAAAAAAAGCCGCACGGGTTCCTATGGTCCCCGGACGGCTTAATATGTTCATTTGTCATCAGATATTGTAATTTCTTTTCATCTGTTCGTAAAGCATCTTGGCGATTCCTATTCCATCACCGCGCTCTGAAGCAATATCGGCATATTCCTGATAGAGCGTATCTTTAAACATATTAAGATATGATGCCGATGAATCATCATTATCAGGGATAGTCTTCTCCATTCCCTTAATAGCCTGTTCTATAAAATATGATTCAAAAGTCTTACAGGCTTCCATCAACTCCTCATCAGTTGCCTTGGAATAATCTGTTGTCCCAAGCTTGTCCTTAAGGTTCTCAGTCGCGGAAGAATATGCTCCGTTAGTATACATATTGGATAAACCGCTAATCATATCGTTCATATCCTGTTACTCCTATCTTCTAAGCTGGTTAGCCTGGCTGAGCATTTCGTCAGATGCCTGTATCGCCTTGGAGTTCATCTCATATGCTCTCTGGGCAACAATCATATTAATCATCTCATCGGCAACCTGGACATTGGATCCTTCCACACGTCCCTGCATGAGTGTGCTCTTCTTAAGATTCGGATTCTCGCCTTCTTCTACCGCAGGTCCGGAAGCATCCGTCACCTCATACATTGTATTACCGACACTGTTAAATCCTGCCGGATTGGTAACCTGATACAGTCCTATCTTTATTCCGATGCTCTGGAGATTATTGTTGGCATCCGGATAACACACTGTTCCGTCTGATGTAACCTTAATCTTGGATGGCTCATACTCATCAGCGCCAAATGTTATCGGCATTCCGTCCGAATCAAGCACCGGGTATCCTTCCTGTGTGCAAAGCATAAATCCATCAGAAGATACTGCCATCTGGAAATCTCCGTTACGAGTGTAATATGTATTACCATCCGCTGCCTGCACAGCGAAAAATCCATCGCCCTCTATTCCGAATCCAAAATCATTGGCCGTTTCGAGCATGGCACCCTGTGTAAATCTCGTGGTAATAGAAGCATTACGTGTACCCGTTCCGACCTGTGCTCCTATCGGCTTATAATCGCCGTTAGCACTTGTTGAACGTGTCTGAAGTGTCTGATATAAAAGTGATTTAAATTCCGCAGTCGATGTCTTATATCCTGTGGAATTAACATTTGCTAAATTATTGGAAATCACATCCAAATTAGTCTGCTGGGCTCTCATTCCCGAAGCCGCAGTATATAATGATCTCATCATAATCCGGTCAGTCTCCTTCCGCCTTCATGATTGGCTTATATTCTTCCTAATGCAACAGATTTTTCAAGTGTGGAATCAATGGTCTGTATTACCTTCTGATTGCTTTCGTAATCTCTGGTTATTGTGATCATATCAACCATCTCCGTAACGACATTCACATTGGATGCCTCTAAGTATCCCTGATAAACTTTACACTGTGCGTCCTTTGTCGTTGCGCCGTCAATGGCAATGTACATATTCTCGCCGAATTTCTCAAGATAGTTATAGTCTTCAAAATCTACAAGCTGCAGCTGTGCTATTTCCTGTCCGTCCGCCGTTATTCTTCCGGATTCATCAACCGAAATCTTAACTCCTTCAGGAATGTTAATAAGACCACCATCTTCAGCCAGAACGAAATCACCATCCTTGGTCACCAGCACACCCTGCGAATTAACGGTAAAATTACCGTCCCTCGTATAACGTACCGATTCATTTCCGTTTCTGTCAGCGTAGGATATTGCAAAGAATCCTTTCCCGCTAAGTGCCATATCATAGAGCTGTTCCGTCTCCTCCAGATTACCGTCGCCGTAATCGGTATATGTCTCACCGACCTTGACGCCGAGGCTCATTCTGCCTATATTCTGGTGAATATAATTAACGGAACTGTCGTTAATTTTGATTCCGTATACGGAATCAAAGCTCTGTGATGTTGAACCTTCCTTCTTATAAGCTGTTGTATCGGAATTCGCCATATTGTTGGTGACAACATCAAGCCTGTTCATCTGGTGAACCATACCTGTGCATGCCGTATACAAACTTCTAACCATATGTCTTACTCCTTTCGCTTATCCGTTATATTATCTATCTCCTGCGAGGAACTCAATAAACTTACCTGTTCCTATTGCAACCGCAGTCATAGGGTCTTCAGCCGTCATCGTATTGATTCCGGTCTTCTCTTCAATCAATTCTTCAAGTCCCTGAAGGAGGCTTCCTCCTCCGGTAAGCACCATTCCTCTGTCAGCTATATCTGCCGCAAGTTCAGGCGGTGTCTTCTCAAGTACACTGTGGATAGCTTCGACAATCTGTGATGTAGCTTCCTTAAGTGCTTCTTCCGTCTCTGCGGAAGTAACAGTAACAGTCTTAGGAAGACCCGTAACAAGGTTACGTCCTCTGATATCCATGGACACTACCTCAGCCCTAGGGAAAGCACTTCCTATCTTAATCTTGATGTCTTCGGCAGTTCTCTCACCGATCAAAAGATTATGTTTCTTACGCATATAACGTACGATTGCCTCGTCAAAGTCATCGCCCGCAATCTTGATTGATGTGCTGACAACCGTTCCTCCAAGTGATATAACCGCTATATCCGTAGTACCGCCGCCGATATCAACTATCATATTACCGCACGGTCTCGATATATCTATTCCGGCTCCTATCGCTGCCGCAATAGGTTCCTCAATAATAGCAACTTCTCTGGCTCCTGCCTGATATGTTGCATCCTCAACAGCCTTCTTCTCAACTTCCGTAACACCGCTAGGTACACAGACACTTATTCTCGGCTTCTTAAGCATCTTCTTGCCAAGTGCTTTCTGTATAAAATACTTGAGCATCTTCTCCGTTACCGTGTAATCGGAGATAACGCCCTGTCTGAGCGGTCTTACGGCAACTATATTACCCGGAGTTCTTCCGAGCATAAGTCTTGCTTCCTCTCCAATAGCTTTAATCTTATTGGTATCTCTATCAAAAGCCACAACTGACGGCTCTTTCAAAACAACGCCCTTGCCTTTAATGTAGACAAGAATGCTGGCAGTTCCTAAATCAATTCCGATATCTGTACTTATCATCGTGATCCCCTTTCGCTTTGTGTATTATTTTATATAAAGGATGTATTCATTCTAAACATACATAAACATTATATACAATAATGCGCAAATTTAAAAGAGGGAATTTACATAAATTTGAAAAAAGATTAAACCCGCCACTTACTATTATAATATCGGCATTGCGCCGTGAAACTTAACATGACCGGGAAAATTTTAGCGGGATGTGGATAATTGACACCAAATTGCTGATTTTGGGCAAAAAAGTATGAAAATATCATATTATACCCCGCGGCATCTTCACCGAAAGCTTTCCGGCACCGGCACCATCCAGCCACCTCCATAATTACTATTATTATGATTGGTAACTTCAATAACATTTTATTTAAAAAATTTTCTTATCTCTTCCGGCAAATACTTCGCCAATTCCTCCACCAACTCATATACCTTTGTTCCAGGTGCTATCTCCGCAGGTGTCTTTCCCTCTTCATTTTTAATAATCCGTCTCGCATATCGAATTGCCAACTTTGGATTCCCACCATTCATCAGCGTTTCAAATATGTTATCCATATTCTTCTCATACTTTCCAATTCCCAGTTCCTGGAATTTCTCATTCAAAAATTTCTTATACTCCGACCTGTGATTATTCGCTGTATAATATGCGAAATGCAACATAAACCAAAATTCGATACACTCGTTACTCCACGCCGCATGATACTGAATATCCGGATTCTTTTGATTTAATGCTTCTGCCCGCTGAACCACTCCATTGACATCATTGGATGGAAAACTATCCTTATCATAGACACACCATATCTGTCCTTTCGTAATCTTATTCTCACGCACATGTTCTTCAGCCTTTCCGATTACCCGCATCGTCTCAGCCTGACAGCCTTCAATTTCAATCAAAACCATATCGCGATAAATGGGATTATCTTCAATATACCTTTTGAATCCTTGAAAATATTTAGGTTCCGTTGCTTGTCCCTCGCAAAAAATATAGTATCGGAATTCTTTCTTTTCCAGATATTCCTGCCGCCGTTTCTTCTTCCAGTTATCTTTCTCTTTTCTGCCTCTTTTAGCCATTTACCATCCCCCAATCTATAATCTTTCTGAGGTATGGATCTGCACCATATTTTCCTTCCAAATACTGTTTATCGAACTTCGCATCCTTACGTACAGATTCACCTTTCTTATTTTTAAATTCTACAAGAGAATATAATTTTGAATTCTGACGGTTTCCTTTAGCCACAAACCAGACTTCATCTCTTCTGAATACTTCGCTGTTCATAGTAGACAAATCATGTGATGTAAAAATCAACTGCGCACCCTTTTTATTTTTTTCCATATCACTGAACGTCATAATAAGGTATTTTAGCAATACCGGATGTATCTTTGCATCCAGTTCATCAATTACAAGTGTTGTCCCTTTCAATAAACTTTTTGCAATAAATGGAAGCAGACCAAAAAGCTTTTTTGTTCCACTGGATTCATCAAACAAACTCAACTCTGCTTCATATTCATCTATTATGTGTTTTGTAAATACCTCAATTCGATCGTTTTCCTTCTCTTCTACGCGAAAATCTACAATATCCAAATCCATCTCCTGAATCATCTGAAGCATCAGTTTTTTTACATCCTCCGACTTTGAAACAGCCATTCGCAATTCCTGCATAGGATTTCCATAATTCAAAAAATTAATTTCTTCATCAAACCAATCAAGCACATCCTGCACCACTTCGTTTTTTCTGTAAGTAATTCCAAGATACGATAATAACGGCAATGTATCGGATAATTCATCACTGGTTTTCAATCTTGCAAATGCACCTTTTAAAGTAATTTCATCTTCATTCCGTTCAAAAAGTGCTGATTTTCGCCCTGTGTCTAATTTTATACGGTCTAACCTTTCGTATTCAATTATTTCTCTTTTTACAGTCAATTCATAGCGATACTCTGCCATTTTCGTTCTAAAAAACAGTTCAAATTCTGTTGGCTTGTTTCTCGTCTCTTCATCAAACGCAAACGGCTCTATCACAAGCTTTTTCATTTTTATTGCAATCTCTTCGTTATTACTTGTAGCATATAATGGTCTCAGTACTTTCGTAACCAGACTATGCAATGCTTCAAGAACGTTAGATTTTCCTCCGCCATTTGGTCCGTATACAGCAGATACCGGTAAATATAATTCCTCATCTTTATCTTTTATAATTCTGTCTTCATGTTCAGAAATGGCGGTAGCCTGCATGTCAAATGTTACCGCATCCCGAATGCTCTTAAAATTTCTCACTGTAAATTGGCATAACATCTTATTTACCTCCATTTATCCAAATTTCTTACCTTTATCCTTATTATATCCTGTTTTTTTATTTTTGCAACAATTTTATGAGATAGATTCTCATATTCTTGGCTGTAGCTTTACTTTAGGCATAATTTTTACACCTTATACGGACTATCCACTTTTTAACCACTTTTTAAATATTCGTTTCTACCATTACCTTCATCAGCCAAGTTTCTCCCCAGTTGCACGCAATCCCACGTCACCATACCAAAAATCAGCCTGCCGCACTCCGCAGCAGGCTGATTCAGGCTCTATCTCATATGTGAGTATTTTTCTTTGGTTGCCATTCCCCCACGGATATGGCGTTCCGACTTATTAACGTCAAGTACCTTGCGCGCCTGCGCGGCAAGCACCGGATTGATTCCCGCAAGACGTTCGGTTACATCCTTATGTACCGTACTCTTGCTGATGCCGAATTCCTTGGCAGTCTGTCTGACGGTGGTTTTATTCTCTATTATGTACTCCGCCATTTTTATCGCTCTTTCTTCGATATACTCCTTCAACGGGTTCCCCCTGCATCACTGTTTGTACATTGTATGCAGAGTATATGAAAATATGAATCCGGGAGTGTCAAACATTACAGATTTAAATCGCATCAGTCAAGTATCGGTAAATTATTTAGACAAGGTGGCAAATGCATCATATGATGTCCAGTCATCGGTATTAAAATCATTCCACCTCTCGTTAATCTCCCCCAAAATACCAACAGCCATACAGAACGTATGTCTGTCGTTACCCCACCCTCTTCAAGTATGCGCACAACCCACTCTTCCGGCACCATAGATTTGATTTGTTCTAATGTCAGTCTTTCCAAAATTTGTCTTGTATTTTTCCCGACAGTAATCATATATTCGCGTAAAGCTTCCACATTAATATTTTGGGCAAAGGCAATGGCTTCATCAAACTCTAAGGCATTTCCTGTATCCGTAATATTAGCGCCTATTCTTCTTTGCCACATATCATTAAACAACTGATCCTGGTTTGCCATCAAAATATTGCTTACCAGATCTTCTATTCTGTAAGTATGCCAGAACTGCCAACACATCGGCACCGTATTTGTTCCGGCATAATGTAAGTCTTCCTCCCAGTTTTCTCTTGGAACAAGGCTGTTTTGATGGCCCTCCATCATATAATCCAGCACATAATCAGCTATTGTTTTATCATTTTTGCCTGACGTTTCTGCCGGATGAACCATTGCATGAACTTCCAATGTCAGTTCTTTTATGTAATTAACGTCATCTCCCTTCAATGCTCGCTCCAGTTCCTTATGTTTATTCTCAAATAAACGAAATAATTCATTTTTCGTCATATCAGTCTCTCCTTCAGATTTTCTTAATAGCTACATTTTACCAGATTTGTGCGACAACTATATGTCGTAATTAGACAAAAAATTTTGAGCCGTCCGTATCAGCTCTTTTTTGTACTCCTCCGGGCCTATGACTTTTACTTTGTTTCCGAAACTTAACAGCAACGCTTTCCATAATCTTTCTTTTACAGGCACATCAATAAATATGCTCTTTGTATTTTCTGATATCTGTTTTATTTGACAGTCTGGAAAATACTCTTCCATCAATGCTGTTTCTTCATTGGCAAACTGCACTTCGATTTGAACACATGTCCGGTAATAATCTTGTTCCGACACTTCCATCAATGTCTTAACATCCCCATGGTCTTTACCAGAAACTCTGTCCATCTCTTTCAAGTTTTGTATTCTGGCTATTTTATAAGTTCTATACTGCTTTCTATCATCGGAATATGCAAAAAGATACCACGCATACCATTTATAATGAATTGCCAATGGTTCAACCTCAGGTGATGATTTTTTCCCATCAGCATTACAATATTCAAATGACACATACTTTTTCAGACCAATAGCATTTTCCAACAATTGATTTTTACTCTGCACATCAGAATTTTCTTTTGTTACGCCAAAATCCCAGAATACTTTTTGTCCACCTTCATTTTGAACAATCGTATTATACTTTTCAATTAAATTCTTTAAGGTATCATTGGTATAAGATGTAGCTAGGCTTTCCAGCGCCTTTATAATCATCTGCTGCTCATCACATCGGATTTCGCTGTTTTTAATTTTGTATGTAGGAAGAATGGAATACCCACTATTCTTCCCGTTTTCCGAATATATCGGTATGCCCATTGCGGAAATACTTATCATATCTCTTTGAATCGTCCGAACCGAAACATGAAATCTCTCTGCGAGGCATCTGGCCGAAACATTATCATGATTTGTTAAATAAATTATGATTCCCAATATTCTATCCGTTTTCATATGTATTATTTTATCCTGTCACTCTACGTTAATCTTCTCAATAATCCTGACCGCATGTCTGCCCATCGCCGCAGCGGTAGGAACTCCGCCCGGATACCTGAGCCAGTGGCTTGCCAGAACAACATTGCGCAATCCACGGATACCGCTTGAAAGAAACGCATTGCGGTTTGTGGCGGTTGTGATGAACCGCATGTATGCACCCTTGTAACAGTTGTCGCGGTGTGCATACGTTGCCGGTGTCCAGCAGTCGATAACTTTGATTCTGTCGGCATACTGCGGAAACTTTGTTTCTATCCTATAGCGGATGGCCTCGGCAATATTATGTTTCATCATATTGTAGCGGTCGCGGTTCTCATAAAGCTTCTCCCAGAAACGATAATCTTCCTTATATTGTACAATGCTGCATTGCAAAACCGTATGACCCTTTGGCGCAATAAAATCACCGTAAATTCTGTAGTTTTTCACGCATATCCTGTTATACGAATGGCAACCGACATCCACCGGCTCGCAATCAAAAGAAAGTGTGTCGTCAATTTCGTCAACCGGCGAATCCACGGCAAATGCAGCCTGAAAAGAACTGTAAACAGGGTTGTTTTTGCGGTCCTTATAGACGGCCCGCACGGAACGTGGTGTGTATTTTTTGCCAAGCAAAGCATTAAAAGTATAATTTATATCACATGCGCAGATTATGTAATCAGCCTCAATCTGCGTTCCGTCAGCAAGCTCAATTCCCTTTGCGTTTCTCGCCGTTATCTTCTTCATCGAATAGAAATTAACGGATTTCTTATCGAATACAGGTATGTTCATGTTAAATTTGCGTTTGTCTATTATTATTGAAGATACCGGAGAATTGAAATGAAGGATTCCTCCGAGTTCGTTAAACTGTTTTTCCATTCTCCTTACAATCTCGACCGAACCGCCCTTAAGCAGATCCCCGTTGCCCGCCGTAAAAAAAGCATACGCCATCACAAGCCAGTATGCCTCGTACTCCTTGGCCATAAAATCAAGCATGACCTTCTTAAGAAGCGGATGTTTAAAACGTCCGGACAGATCCTCAAGATTCATCCCCATGTACTCAATCATGGTTTTCAATATCTTGCTGTGGTTTCCCGAACCGCCAAGTTCTTTGAATGCATCAAATATATCAAGCGTGTTCTCGCGCGGTTCCTGGAGATTGACACCCAGCTTGGTGTATTCTATGAAACGATGAATTTCATCACGATCCTCCGGCGAAAGTTCCAGCATTTCCTTCTCTGTCCGGTCAATGTCGCGCCACAACGTAATCGTCTGACCATCAAGTTCGGAGCGGTAAAAAGAACTGCGCTCAACAAATGCTTCCCCGTCGCGGATTACCCCAAGTTCCTGCCAGATTCCGTACTGCGGCGTGTCGGGTTTGGTTCCGGTCAGCCAGTGTATGCAGTTGTCGATAAAATAATCTCCTCTGTACCATCCGCTGCAGCTTCCGCCGGCAACCGGATTTTTCTCATATATCTCAGCAGCCATTCCGGCCTTCAAACCGTATATGCCCGCTGCGAGTCCCGCGATTCCTCCACCGACTATAATTATCTTTTTCATTAATAAATTCCTCCGTGTACCCGGCTGTTATTAATTATATAATATACATATTTATCAATAACTTCAATGTAAATATTAAAAATATAAGTTTTAAAGCTTTTTTGTAATTTAGATAAAAAATTTAGATTTATAATATGGAAAGAGAAATACACACTAAGAAAGAAAAGAGGTAAATGCAAAAATGTCAGAACTTAATTTAAGCAAATACGGTATTACCGGCGCTACTGAAATTGTACACAATCCTTCTTACGAGATGTTATTCGAGGAAGAGACCAAAACAGACCTTGAAGGATACGAAAAGGGTCAGGTCAGCGAACTCGGTGCCGTTAACGTTATGACAGGTATCTATACAGGACGTTCTCCTAAAGATAAATTCATCGTTGTTGATGAGAATTCAAAGGACACTGTATGGTGGACATCCGATGAATACAAGAACGATAACCATCCTGCTTCACAGGAAGCATGGGCTGCAGTTAAGGATCTTGCAATCAAAGAACTTTCTAATAAGAAGCTTTATGTAGTAGATGCATTCTGCGGAGCTAACAAGGATACACGTATGGCTATCCGTTTCATCGTTGAAGTTGCTTGGCAGGCACATTTCGTTACCAATATGTTTATTAAACCAACCGCAGAAGAACTTAAGAACTTCGAGCCGGATTTCGTTGTTTACAATGCATCCAAGGCTAAGGTTGAGAATTATAAAGAACTCGGTCTTAACTCTGAGACAGCTGTTATGTTCAACATTACAAGCCGTGAGCAGGTAATCGTTAACACATGGTACGGCGGAGAGATGAAGAAAGGTATGTTCTCAATGATGAACTACTATCTCCCACTTAAGGGCATCGCTTCTATGCACTGCTCAGCCAACACTGATATGAACGGCGAAAATACAGCTATTTTCTTCGGTCTTTCAGGAACAGGTAAGACTACACTTTCAACAGATCCTAAGCGTCTCCTTATCGGTGATGATGAGCACGGCTGGGATGATAACGGCGTATTCAACTTCGAGGGCGGATGCTATGCTAAGGTTATCGACCTTGATAAGGATTCAGAGCCGGATATCTACAATGCAATCACTCGTGACGCTCTCCTTGAGAACGTAACACTTGATGAGAACGGTAAGATTGATTTCACAGATAAGAGCGTAACAGAGAATACTCGTGTATCTTATCCTATTAACCATATCAAGAACATCGTTCGTCCTATTTCATCAGCTCCTGCAGCTAAGAACGTAATCTTCCTTTCAGCAGATGCATTCGGAGTACTTCCTCCGGTATCAGTTCTTACTCCTGAGCAGACACAGTACTACTTCCTTTCAGGATTCACTGCTAAGCTTGCAGGTACAGAGCGTGGAATCACAGAGCCTACACCGACATTCTCAGCATGTTTCGGACAGGCATTCCTCGAGCTTCATCCTACCAAGTATGCAGAAGAGCTTGTTAAGAAGATGAAGGCAAGCGGTGCTAAGGCATACCTTGTTAACACAGGATGGAACGGAACAGGAAAGCGTATCTCCATCAAAGATACCCGTGGAATCATTGATGCTATCCTTAACGGAGATATCAAGAATGCTCCTACTAAGACAATTCCTTACTTCAACTTCGAAGTTCCTACAGAACTCCCTGGTGTAGATTCAGGAATCCTTGATCCTCGTGACACATATGCTGATGCTTCAGAGTGGGAAGCTAAGGCTAAAGATCTTGCTGCAAGATTCGTTAAGAACTTCGCTAAATACGAAGGCAACGATGCAGGTAAGGCACTCGTAAGTGCAGGTCCACAGGCTTAATTAAGAATATTAAGACATTTAATAAGCCGTCCGGTGAATTTCACCGGACGGCCTTTTTGTTATAGCCTTTAGAAACTTTTATCGTATTTGCGTCCACCAAATTTGGCGGTGATAAAAGACTTGATCTTACGTCCCCACGCCATGCGTTCCGTACTGACAGTCGGAAGCGTTCTGTAACGGTATCCGCCGTGAACCACCCATACATTCAACAGCAATTCACTCACTCTGCCAAAAAGCCTTGCCTGAAAAGCATCATAGCCCTTATAATCCACACGTTTTTCAAGTTCTCCAAGAATATCAAAAAGCCATATACAATAAGCATCCAGTTTGTCACGGCTCATGATCATCATATTAAACATATGACCGCTGCGCTGTTTCATTACCTTATCATAGCTTTCAATATATTCCGGATACTTATCATGTATGATATCGCGCGTAATATCGAGATGTTCCCCGTAATGCGTATGCGCATAATGTGAATAAAGGCTCTCAATATAATAATGTCTCTTGGTAGGAAGAATGATATCACAATCCGCAAGAAGTTTTTCAATATCCTTGCGTCCGGCTATGGCGTCGTATTTGTTCCTGCCAAACAGCCGCCTGCACCCGCGCACAGCAAAATATCTCCTGTAATGCACAAGTCCGCAATAATTAGCTTTGACATTCTTCCACATCCAGTATAAGCCCGTCAGTTCACAGTAATACGGATTCTTGTCCGATATATTATCACCCGTATCATCACATGCCGCACCAAATTTATCATTGAGCGCGGCTCCGACCTGAACCGGCATATAAATATCATCCTGCGCAAATCCGTATGATTTATGAGCGGCAATTAAAATCCTAATATCCATCCTTAAGTGGCTCCCTTGTGTCCGAACACGATTCCTATTGTCTTAAAAAGTATCTTAAAATCAAGTCCTATATTCCAGTTATCAATATATTCAAGGTCAAGTTTGACAACTTCTTCAAAGTCGCTGACATTATTTCTTCCGCTGACCTGCCACATACCGGTAATACCCGGTTTCATGCTGAGTCTTCTCTTGTGATATCCCTCGTACTTCTTGAACTCATCAACTGTCGGAGGTCTCGTTCCGACAAGGCTCATATCGCCGCGCAGAACGTTAAAAAACTGCGGAAGCTCGTCTATGCTTGTCTTACGGATAAATTTACCCACCTTGGTTATACGGGGATCATCCTTGAGCTTGAACATATGACCCTTCATCTCGTTCTGAGCCATCAGCGACTTCTTACGTTCTTCCGCATCCTTGTACATGGAACGGAATTTGTACAGATAGAAATATCTGCCGTTCTTGCCAACCCTCTTTTGCTTGAAAATGAGCGGCCCCGGTGACTCTATAAGAAGTACCGGAGCGAGAAAAACAGTGACAATTAATGTCAAAACAATTCCCACCAGCGAACCGATGATGTCCATAATCCTCTTAATGAGCATTTTATTGGCATCATAATAATTATTGGCAAAAGTGATTACTGGTATATTGCCGAGCATTGACAATGATTTCTTGAAGTCATTGAAATTCTCAAGAATCTCTATATTAAGGTGTACAACGACACCCATATTCTCTAGTTCCATAATGTATTGTCTGAGTGATGCACCGGTCGCATACGGCACATCGATAAAAACCTCATCAACAACTTCTTTACGTATATAATCTATGAAAGTATCATTGTCGGCGCGAACCGGAACTCCGTCAATTTTCTGACCCGTCATATTATCATCCACGATACACATTCCATAGATTCTGCTTACCCAGCTCTCATTTGTCTTAAGCTGTTCAACCGCATACACCGCGCGTTCCTTAGTCGTGACAAGGAAAAACTGGACATTTTTCTTTTTCCTACTGTAAACCCTTGTGAGGTAGTATTTCACTGCATAATGAGCCGCGTGCATCACTCCGATATTAAGAATCGGTGTAATAACAAACACTCCTCTTGATGCGAGATCGGAATTGCCTTTCACAAAAAGAAAGACCGCGTAAACTGCTGCAAAAATAAGATTTATCTTCAGGCAGTACATAAATTCTTCATACGTATTCCGCTTAAAGAAATCCCTGTTCACATTAAAAATAAATACAACAATAGCAAATGAAAACAACACTATTCCAAGTGCATCAAGCAGCTCTGCTCTGTGCAGTATATGATATCCTTTGACAAGACCGAGCCATATGCAGTTAGCTACAAAATAGCTGACAAATACTGACACCAGGTCCACAAGGTACAATATTAAATTCTTTATATTTTCTCTGTTCTGGTACATGTTTTTATTTTCCCTGATTCCCCATATTTACATTTAATTAATAATATTTTATCATATAAATGTGTCAATTACAAGAATTCACACATTTTTAGGAGAAAATATATGCTATACGATAAAGATATACGCGAGCCTCTTTTTTATTATCTGGAGGAACGCTTCGGCAAATCCCGTATTCTTGAGGAACTGAATATGGGCCGTTCGCGTGCCGATGTTGTCATGGTTCTTCCGCAACGCATTGTCGGGCTGGAAATCAAAAGCAATGCCGACACATATGACCGGCTGGAACGCCAGGTCAAAGATTACAACAAGTTCTGTGACTCTAATTATATTGTAACCGGACTGAGGCATGTAAAACATGTCGCCGGGCACATTCCGGATTATTGGGGAATACTTTGCATATACGAGGACAACCGGAAAGTCATAATCGATGAAGTACGTCCTGCCACAGACAACCCGTCCGTTCTCAAAGCCAGCCAGATGTCATGGCTGTGGAAAAATGAGTTATCCAACATTCTCTCACACAATCAGATGCCCCGGTACCGGCAGAAAAGCAAGTCTTTCATCTGCGAAAAACTGCTTGCCAGAGTTGACTGGACCGTTCTGAAAGAACAGCTGTGCAATGAGCTTTTTGAGCGTGATTATACGTTGGTTTCTAAATAACGCCAAGCCAGATTCCCACATATGCAACTGCCTGAGGAATTTTGCTTAGCACCCGTATTCCCATATGTTTATATGCTGCGCAGCTCTCATAATCCTGCCCTTCGTATGCTCCGACAAGATAAACCGGTATTGAAAGCATTGCTGCCTTTTCAAGCATTTCACAAAACGGACGATAATCCGTGCATACAGTTCCGGAATGATAACTTTCAATAATAACTGCTTTCACACTGTCAGTTATCTCAGGACATACCATTCCAGGATGTACACTCATACACATTATTCCAATACATCCGTCCGGAGTTTCCGGTGTTTCTTGTATTCTGCCGTATTTTGGGCACGCATGGTTCGTCCTTATAAATCTTCCATCATCAAATTCACCGTAATATTCCTCATTCACACTATGCAAGGAATCATCAAACATCCCGTGCGGCATCAGTTCGAGCGCGCAGTGAATCCTGCATCTGCCGCCTCTGTTGGCATATGCCACATAGGCACCGGTTCCGTATCTTCCCTTTATAAAAAGTACCGCCGAGCGGAAATTAACCAGTCCGTTGGACCGTTCATCTTCAAGCACATAATTGCTCGCGACCATAATTACCGGAATTGAATCACATCCGGCTGCATATGCCGCGACAGCTGCGCCATACTGGAGCGTATCGCTTCCGTGTGTTACAATGATTCCGTCATATCCGGCATCCACTCCCTGACTTACCGCATCAAAAAGTTTCTTAAAAGTATTTCCATCAGCATTCTCACTTAACACTGTATACGGAGATTCTGTATCAAACCTGACATCCCGGGCCTCATCAGGGTATGCATCCGCATACATATGTAATAATTTGTACGGTTTGATTCCGTCAATGCTGATATACTCACCGGATGCTTCACTGCCAATGGTCCCACCGGTAAAAATAACAAGAATTTTCATCACTGTCCTCCAAGCACATTCATGCTTTCTATTACCGAAGTAACTGTTTTAATATAACTGTCGCTGTTTTTTACTTCTTCTTTGTCAAAATAATATGTGAAATATGGTATTTCACCGTTGGTAAACCGCATTCTGTTTCCGTAACTCCGGATAAATTCAGGAATCTTAAGCGGATCTATCTTAGCCTTCGGGAACATCTTAATCTTCATTTCCTTGCGTCCGGCCTTGATTTCAAGAATGTATTCCTTATGCGCGATTGATTTGATATACGCTGTGCGCATAAGGTTCATTGCCGACTTAGGAACATCTCCGAAACGATCCATAAGTTCGTCCGTCATATCGGACAATTCTTCCGCTGTCGAAATAGCCGCAATCCTCTTGTATATATCCAGTTTCTGAGCCTCGCTTCTTATGTAGGTTGCCGGTACAAAAGCATCCACATCTATATCCACGACCGTCTCGAAATCCTCACCGGTATCGATTCCTTTAAGATTGGCGACTGCCTCGTTAAGAAGTTTGCAATACAAATCATATCCCACAGCTTCCATATGTCCGTGCTGTTCCTCACCCAGAATATTGCCTGCGCCACGGATTTCAAGGTCTTTCATGGCGATTTTAAAACCGGAACCCAGTTCGGTAAATTCCCTGATTGCGCTGAGCCTCTTTTCGGCAATTTCGCGGAGGATTTTATCGCGCCTGTACATAAGAAAAGCATATGCCACACGGCCGGAACGGCCGACACGTCCGCGGAGCTGATAAAGCTGTGACAGACCGAACCTGTCTGAATCATGTATGATAATAGTATTAACATTCGGTATGTCAAGTCCGGTCTCAATGATTGTAGTCGATACAAGTACATCTATGTCTCCGTTGACAAAATCGACCATTATTTTCTCAAGTTCACGCTCATGCATCTGTCCGTGCGCAAAAGCTACATTGGCATCCGGAACAAGTTTGCTTATATTCAGGGCAAATTCGTCTATGCCCTGAACTCTGTTATAAACATAGTATACCTGTCCGCCACGGGCAAGTTCACGGTTAATGGCTTCACGGACCATCTCTTCATCATATTCCGTAACAAACGTCTGTATAGGAAGTCTGTCCACCGGCGGCTCTTCCAATACGCTCATGTCCCTGATTCCTATGAGACTCATGTGAAGCGTCCTTGGAATCGGTGTTGCCGTGAGTGTTATAACATCCACCGTGTCCTTGAGCTGCTTGATTTTCTCTTTGTGTGTAACGCCGAAGCGCTGTTCTTCATCTATTATAAGAAGTCCGAGGTCCTTAAATACTATATCCTTAGAGAGTATTCTGTGTGTTCCGACCACAACGTCAACAAGACCTTTTTTAAGGCCTTCAATAGTTTCCCTGATTTCTTTCGGTGTGCAGAAACGGGACAACATTTTAACATTGACGCCGAAATCCTTCATTCTCTGGTCAAAACCGGTAAAATGCTGCTTGGCAAGGATGGTCGTAGGCACAAGATATGCCACCTGTTTGTTATCCTGCACAGCTTTAAACGCAGCCCTCATTGCAATCTCCGTTTTGCCATATCCAACGTCCCCGCAGATAAGTCTGTCCATTATCTTGCGGCTTTCCATGTCTTTTTTGGTATCTTCTATCGCACCAAGCTGATCGGCCGTCTCCTCATACGGAAAAAGTTCTTCAAACTCCCTCTGCCACGGTGTATCCGGACTGAATTGGTATCCTTCCTTCTGCTGTCTTATCGCATAAAGTTTCACCAGTTCATCTGCCACCTGCCTTACAGCCGTCTTGACACGGGATTTGGTTCTGGTCCACTCAGCGGTTCCAAGCTTATTAAGCTTTGGTTTCTTAGCTTCGGCATCGGCATATTTCTGTATCATATCCAGCTGTGTTGCCAGAATGTACAAATTACCGCCGCCGGCATACTCTATCTTAATGTAATCTTTCTCGACCTTGTCGACCTCAATTTTCTCAATACCACGATAAATTCCAAGTCCGTGATTTTCATGCACTACATAATCACCTATGTTCAGCTGCGCAAATCCCGAAATCGGTGTTCCCTGGGTATTTCTGGTTTTCTTCCGCTCTTTCCTGGATGTACCGAAAATATCGTCCTCTGCAACGGCAACAAATCTAAGATCCGGATATTCATATCCGCGTCTTAATCTACCTCCAAGTGTCATAACCTCGCCTTCGACAGGTTCTCTGTCTGCGTTATCGGAATATATGGCTGTCACGCCGTTATCCCTTAAGTCCGACGCAAGTCTCTGTGCTCTTGTTCTTGATGATGACATAAGAATAATGCGATATTTCTGCTTTTTCCATGAATTGATATCGGATATTAATGTTTCAAAAGAATTATTATATGATGCGATACTTTTGGAGTTGATATTATAATGTCCCGATACCTGCAGAAGCGGGAGCCTGCAGTCAAGTGTCGCAACCGCCATCGCATATCTTGCACCTATTTTGGCGTAAATTTCGCCCTCTCCGAAAAGCACATCCGTCTGTGACGGAAGGATATTTCCCTTCTCCAGCCTGTGAGACATGCTTTCACTGAATTCCTTTGTTGATACACGCATTTTCTCATCAATCCGGTTCGGCTCATCCAGCACAACAAGTGTACTCTGCCGGTCAAAATAATCAATTAATGAAACACCCGTCTTAACAAATGAATTTATATAACTGTCACATCCGGTGTAATCTTTAAGGACAAAAAGTTTCTCCTTAAGCTGCTCAAAATTCTTCTTAATCTGTGCTGCTTCCGCCAGTCTGTTATACTTCTCAAGCCGTGCGGCATACTCTTTTGTCTCTTTTTCAAGGCTTTCCATCGCATCCGCCATGTTATCATCCGGAATAAGTTCTATTGCCGGAAAAATTGTCACGTCTTCGACATTCTCAATCGAACGCTGGCTTTCGGCATCGAAACTTCTTATGGAGTCCACCTGTGTATCCCAGAGTTCTATTCTGTACGGATTCTCTGCCGTGAGCGGATATACATCAATTATTCCGCCCCTGACTGCAAACTGTCCGCCAAATTCAACCTGGGCACAGCGTTCATATCCCATAAGCGAAAGTTTCTCTGCAAGTTCGTCCACATCAATGTCATCATCCGCCACTATTCTTATCGTGTACCGCTCATATACCTGTGGAGGCATAAGTTTATCCATACAGCCGTCAATTGTCGTCACTACCGTCAAGGACGGTTCTTCCGAAAGTCTGTGAACTGCTTCAAGACGTTCTTTCGCAAGCTGGTTTCCGTGTATGTCCGCACTATAGAAAATAAAATCCCTCGCCGGATAATATACCGTATTACGGTCCATTGCACGGTAATCCTCGTAAATCTGCCTTGCCCTTATTTCATTATAGGTCACGATAAGTCTGTACTTAAACTCCTTACCTACTCCATAAATAAAGTGCGGCTTCTGCTGCTCAACGCATCCAAAAGCCACCGGCACCCTGCCTGTTTTCTTCAGGTCGTATATTATATTATCATAGTATGCCAGTTCGCGGACCGGCAGTTCCAATACATTCATAATTCCTACCCGTTATATTTGTTCATGGCTGCATCGCATCCTTCACCGATCATGCATTCAACCGCCTCACACGCCCTTTTAATTCCTTCGGATACCGTAGCCTCATCCTGGGATGAAAATCTTCCGAGAACATAATCGGCAAGATCCATTTCCTTCGGCTTATCCCCGACACCAAACTTAAGACGCAAAAAGTTCTCACTTCCAAGGTGCGCAATAATGCTTTTGATTCCGTTATGCCCACCGGCACTGCCTTTCTTGCGGATTCTGATTCTGCCGACATCAAGACTGATGTCGTCGAAGAGAATGATTACATTCTCAGGCTCTACTTTATAATAATCTGCTGCAGGACCTACACATTCACCGCTGAGGTTCATGTATGTGAGCGGCTTGAGTAAAATTACTTTCTCTCCGCTTATAATGCCCTTACCAACAAGTCCGTTATGTTTCCTGTCGCTGAATGTTATCCCGTTTCTGACCGCCAGTTCATCTATCAGCCTGAAACCTATATTATGTCTCGTTTTATCGTATTTGGACTCAGGATTACCGAGTCCCGCTATTATATACATATTCTGTCTCTCCTTAAGCATTCGGATATTTTAGTATAGCACAATTTTACATCGTTATCCAATAAATTTGTTGAATTATTCATATATAAATGTTATTATCATATACATAAAAAAATTTAAAGGAGTTGATACTTTGGACCCCAGTGTCGCGATACAGATAGTAGCACTTGTAGTGCTTATTGCTCTGTCATCATTTTTTTCATCTGCTGAGACATCATTTGTCTCGGTTAATCTTATTCGTATGCGTTCACTCGCAGACGACGGCAACAAAAGAGCTGCCAGAGTTCTCAAGATTCGTGAGAATTCCGCCAAAATGCTCAGCGCCGTTCTTATCGGCAACAACCTTGTAAACATTTCAGCTTCAGCGCTTGCGACGATGGTTGCGCAGTCGCTTTTCGGCAATTCCGCCGTCAGCATTGCAACCGGAATCATGACGGTCGTGGTTCTCATCTTCGGTGAGATAACGCCAAAGACCATCGCAACCGCCAATGCGGATAAAATTGCGCCGGCATACAGCAGCATAATCTGGCTGCTTATGATAGTGTTTACACCGGTAATTTTTATATTGAACAAGGTCTCATCGGCATTTCTTTTTATACTCGGATTTAAGTCTGACAAGAACCAGGCTTCCATAACCGAGGATGAACTTCGTACTCTCGTCAATGTAAGCCACGAAGAAGGCGTTATCGAGAATGACGAACATGCCATGATAAGCAACGTGTTTGATTTCGGGGATTCCCAGGCCAAGGACGTAATGATACCCCGCATTGATATGACATGTATCTCCGTAAACAGTACCTACGAAGAGATTGTTGAAGTGTTCCGCGAGGATAAATACACCCGTCTTCCGGTATATGAGGATAATGTCGATAACGTGATAGGTATTATTAATGTTAAGGACCTTCTTCTCTGTGACAAGGGAACCGAATTCAATGTCCGCAATATTCTTCGTAAACCATATTATACATACGAATTCAAGGATATTTCGGAACTTATGACCGAGATGCGTAAGACCTCCAACAATTTTACCATAGTTGTTGATGAATATGGTTCCACCGTCGGAATGATTACACTTGAAGATCTTCTTGAAGAAATTGTCGGTGAAATACGTGATGAGTATGACTATGATGAAGAGGATGACATTGTCAAAGTCAATGATACTGAGTACCTTTTATCAGGTTCTGCCAAACTTAACGATATTGATGATATCTTTGAACTTCCTAAGGACGAGGATGCTTCAGAATATTATGATTCAATCGGAGGTCTCATTGTCAAACACCTTGAACGGCTGCCGCAGGAAGGCGATGAAGTCGACCTTGACGGGCTTAAGTTCATAGTCGAGAAGTGTGACAAAAACAGGATAATTAAAGTCAGAGCTTACATTGTTCCGCGCAATACTACAGATGCGGACGATACACACGCAGGAGGCACACATGAAAAAAATACTTAACGAATTCAAGGAATTTATATCCAAGGGAAACGTAATCGATCTTGCCGTAGGTATGATTATTGGCTCTGCATTCACAGCCATTGTGTCATCACTTTCTTCATCACGGCACTCTGTCTTTTCATTGTAGTCAAGACAATCAATGCCTTCAGAAATATTAAGAAGAAAGAAGAAAAGCCGGCTGAGCCGACTACAAAGATCTGTCCTTACTGCATGTCGGAAATTAACATCAAAGCTGTTAAATGTCCATGCTGCACATCGGATTTAGATAAATAATTACAGAATAAAACCGCGGTACATATCACAAGTACCGCGGTTATTTACTGTCTATCTGTTATCTTGTCCATAGTAAGCATTGGCTCCGTGTTTACGGTTATAATGCTTGTCCAGAAGATACTGCGGAACTCTCTGTGCTCTCGGATCCAGTACCATTGTATTATATGCCATTTCCGCAACATGTTCCATAACAGTCGCATTGTATACCGCATTGGCAGGGTCCTTGCCCCACACAAACGGTCCATGGTTACGGACAAGTATTCCCGGTGTAGCCATAACATCCGTTCCGTCTATCGCCTCGATGATTACTTTACCTGTATTGGTCTCATAATCACTTTCCACTTCGTCTTTGGTCAATGCCCTCGTACAGATTATATCATTGTAGAAATAATCTGCATGGGTTGTTCCGAATGCCGTAATAGGCATTCCTGCCTGCGCAAATGAAACTGCCCAATGTGAATGTGTATGAACCACCGCACCCATGTCCTTAAAATGCTTATATAATTCCACATGCGTCGGCGTATCTGAAGACGGTCTGTAACTTCCTTCCACAACATTACCGTCAAGGTCAACAACTACCATATCAGATGCTTTCATTCCGTCATAATCAACGCCGCTTGGCTTAATTACAACAAGATTACTGTCACGGTCAATCCCGCTCACATTGCCCCATGTATAAATTACAAGTCCCTGTCTTACAAGTTCAAGATTCGCATCAAGAACTTTTTCTTTCAATTCTTCAAGCATCCTTCTGTCTCCTTCGTCACGATATAAAATCTTTGTCTTTAAGTATGATCAACCCGCCGTTTTTCCTGGATGTCCGGCGTTTTCCCTTGCGGCTGCCGCGTTCAATCGCATCATCCACAATCTCTCTGATACTTTCAACTGCTTTGGTAGCATCTCCGGTATCAATGCCTCCTGCAAGAAGGTATAATTTAAGTAATGCTTTCTCTCCTATAATATAACCTTTCTCACGCGCATAGTCCTTAGCTGCTGCCACAAGTTCATTTACCGAATATCTTCTGACCTCAACACGATAGTCAAACATTCTCGAAAGATCCGGAACTTCTGTAAAAACACGGTTAATCGAATAATCCTCACCTGTTATGATTACAAGCATTGATTCTGTATCGCCTTCCATTACCTGTGCAAGTTCCCTGGCCGATTCTTTGGTAAGCTGTCCGGCATTTTCTATGATAAGAGTGATTCCCTTAAGCTTATCCGCAGATGCCAATATACTTTTACTGTTTATAGCCGCCGCATTGGTCTTGGCTATGCGCAGTTTCTTATTGTTGTCCTCCGAGTGCAGCGCCTTGAATAAATCGATTGCAAAATCCGTTTTATCGGTCTTGGCCCTTCCGACTACGGCAATATTACCGTGTGCAGAGGTTCCGTCCGGGACTTCACGTTTCTTATTATTGATAATCTCTGCAGCTGTCTCTTCCATTCCGCTGATGAAAAGATATTTCTGCAGATACCGGCGTTCCGAAGGCTTAAGGACATAGTCATTGTCTTCTTCAACCGCAGCCGTCATCTCATCTTCAGCCGCAGCCGTTATCTCATCTTCAGCCGCAGCCGTTATCTCATCTTCAGCCGCACTGTGTTCTTCCTCATATGCGGCAATCTCTTCTTCTGAAAATTCTTCTTCTGCCTCATCATCAGCCATTATTTCTCCGGCATCGTCAGCTTCATCATCAATGTACTCTTCTTCGGCAATCATTGTCGGTGCTTCTTCTCCGGCTCTGGCATCCAGTTCTTCCCTGACTTCGGCCATAAGTCTGGCTGCAATATCATTAATGGCATCTTCCGCTGCATCATTGATCATCTGTTCATCATCCGGTATTTTCTCCGGCTCTGCAGCTTCGGTTTCCGTATCAGTTTCCGGTGTATCTTCTACGGCTGTATCCTGCATGGATTCCATCCACTGCATTATGTCCATCTGACCGTCTATTACTTCACTTTCCTCCGGCTCTGCAGCTTCCGAAACTGTTTTTTTCACAGCTTCTTCCAATGACTCTTCCGGCCCCGTCTCATTGGTTTCCGGTTCCTCCTGCGGTTCGTCATCTTCGGTTACCAGTCTGACCATGTACTCATCATCTTCTTCAGGTTCAGCTGCCTCTGCGACGCTCTCTTCTTCCACCGGTTCTTCCTGCTTCTCTATGATCGTCTCAAAATCTTCTATAATGAATTCAGGATTGGTACCGGCCTCGCCCTCCATCTCACTCTTCTCAACGATATATTTAGGAAGCGCTCCCTCAGGCAACGGAACATCTGCTGTCATCGGTTCTTTAGTGTCATCTTCCATAACGCTTCTGTATCTGTTCCAATGATGCGTATTAATCCGGATTTCCTTGGTCGGTTCGTCTATGCCCTCATATATATCTTTATACTTATCTTCAATACTGTCCGGCTCAGACTCTTTCTCTACTTCCGGCTGTTCTTCGGCTTCTTCCGGTTCTTTCTCCGCCTCCGGCTGTTCTTCGGGCTCTTCGGCTTCTTCCGGCTCTTCCCATGTGTCTTCCTCCGGTTCCACGAATTCAGTAGTCTCCGACGGTTCCACGGCTTCAGTGGTCTCCGATGGTTCTTCAATTCCGGCCGGTTCGGTTATTTCCGGCTCAGCCGCCTCTTCTCCCTGACCGGTTATTTCCGGCTCAGCCGCCTCTTCTTCTCCCGGACCGTTTATTCCACCGAGAATCTTCGCCATGCTTTCGGCAAGCTGTGCCTGTATGTTCTGAGTATCATATATAGAATAATCTTTTTCCTGTACCTTATATTCTTCCTGCGGTTCAGGTTCCTTAACTTCCTCATGTTCAATATCAGGTTCGCTGTCATATTCCGGCATAACCGTGCTGTATTCCATACCGGCCGCGCGGTATTCTTCCATCATATCAAGCTTGGCCTGCTGTGATTTGGTAAGCTTGGCATAACGGTTCTTAAGCCTCAATGCCTTCTCAACATATTCTCCTTCATTGAACCAGAGAATCAGATCATCACATTCACGCACACATTCATCAATTCTTCCCGCCTGAGCATATAGTTCGGCAAGTTCATATTCATATTGTTCGTCAAGTTCACTCTGCTTGTACTCTTCAAGAATCTCTATAAGGCGTTCAACCGGCGCCTTACGTGCCTTGTTAAGCTTATACATAAGGATATATTTTTCCGTATCCCTCGGTGCTGCCTCTACGAATTCGTTATACAAATCATCGGCTTCATCAAGATCATCTATCGCAATTGATATCTCCGTGAGCTTATATATAAGCCTCTTGCCACCGAGATTTCTGTTATAGGCATACACACAGATATTGCGTGCATCCTTAAGCCTTCCGGCTCTCTCATAAACGTCCTCGGCAATGGCAAGTTCTGACCATTTCTTGACTTTACGCCATTCGATTGTTTCAACGACCTTGGCCGCTGCCTCATAATCGCCTTTGTCACGTAATTTATTTATCTGTTCAAGTTTAATTCCAAATTCAACTCGGTCCACACCAATTACCTCTCATTCTGTAAAGCGGAATTTTCTCTAATAATTCATTGTATCACAGCGGCATATCAATGTCAAAAATCATGTGTTAAAAAAATCCTCGATTGTTGACTGTTCATAATCAAGCTGCACATATTCCATCTCATCGGCTTTAACCTGACTTCTGTAATCGACAACAACTGTCTGTTGTCTGCCTGCCACAAGTTTCTGTCCGAGAATGTAATTCACATCAAACATTCTGGTAATTGCCGGTGTGGCGCCTCTTGCCGGAACGATTAACTGGACATGGTTGGTCTTAAGCATACCGAAAATCGGTTCCCAGATATACACATCCTTCGCCGCACCGAATGGGTTATCTATAAAAATAGTATTACCGGTTATCTGTGAATCCTTATTGGCTGAATTCAGACACGCAATATAATTGATAATCGCTATAAGGAACTGTATGTATATACCCTGCGACTGGCCGGTACTACCGACCGCCTCCTCGTACCTGAGATAACGGCTCTGATCCTTAATATGTTCCCTCTTGTAAAGCGAGAGTTTAATACTGTTCATATCCTGGACTACGACTGAGAACAACCGCTTCCATGAAAGCCGTCCCTTGATGTATTTGAGTTTGTCTTCCGGAGAATGGAAGGTTTCTGCCGCCGACACCGTCTCATTGATATATACTGACATTCTGTCCTTATACATATCTTCCCTGATATACGGAACCGATAATGTGATTATTGGTATAACCTCATCATCCAATGTAATACGCGATAACTTAGGAAGTCTGTCAAGTTCGGTTCTGATATTGCTGCATATCTGTATACATCTGTCCTCAAACCTGTCCTTAATATGTTCCATCTCACCAAGACTTTTGTCAATTCTGTCACGTTCAAGTGCTATACACTCATTGGTCTGTTTAAGTCCATCCACCATTGCCGTCACATCTGCCACACATTGCGGAAGCTCAACCGATGCCATGATTTCCTGCGCAAGCTCATATGCCTTAAGGTCCTCCAGTGAAGTTATAAGTTTCTGTTTTCTGTTATAAAAATCTGTTTTGAGTCTGTCTTCCTCTTTGAGAACACGGTTATATTCTTTACGTAATTCATCATATGAAGACACATCCGCAGTCAATATTCCATTAGCAGTTTCACGTCCGGAAAGTCCTGCATTGGTGACAATCCTTTCCAGGTCTCGTTCCATGACCATCGCATCCCTGTTATCATTTTCAAGCTGTCTTATCTGCGATTTAATATCACTCCGTCTTGATGTAATTTCAGACATCTTATGCCTGAACACAGCTATGCTCTCCTTCGGATTATCATCGCTTATGCGTTCAAATGTGCCATATTTCTCCTCATACACCCTGCGCGCATGCTCAATGCTTCCTTCAATTCTGTTTCTGGAAGCTGACTGTGCATCTATTTCGGAATCTTTGGCAGCCGCTTTGCGGTCTGAATCGTTAATTTCACGACGCAGGTTCTCAATATATGCCTCATCGCGTATTACAAGCAGTCCCTTTTCAAGATTCTCTTTGGCATCCTCAAGCGACATACCGTTGCGTTTTATGCTCCTCTCAGATTTATCCATTGCCGCGCGGCAGTTATTCATAAGCCTTGTCTTATCCTCTATATCACCGTTGCGGCCGGTTATAAGCTCCTGCAAAGCCGCAAACCTGGCATCGACTGCCTCTTCAAGCATACCCTCAGGGTTGGCGGCATCATCATTTTCACGGTAATACGGTCTGTAAATACTATTATAGACTTCATCATCCCTATCAATATCAGCTCTTATTCTGTCACGATTATTGACCGCATTTTCAAGTTTCACGGAAAGATTTTCCTCGTTCCGGGCAGCAATATCGTATTCCGCCCTGGCCTTATCCATCTCAGCACGGACTTTCTTTCTGCGTTCACGCAGCCCGATAAGTTCGGCATAAATCGCTAGATTATCTTCAAGCATCTTTCTGCGTGCCATACATTCATCAAGATGTTCTTTTTCAGCTGCAAGAGCCTTCTTCAATGCCTCATTTCTCACAGTTTCGTTAGATATTGTCCTGTCACACAACTCGATTTCATCCTGCAGCTGTGCCATATCTTCTTCGATCTGACCAAGCTCCGATTTGATTATTTCCGCCGGTTCATCCTCTAAAACAGTTCTTGCGGTCACGATATCATCTCTTATAACCTCGGCCTTATCGCGGATGCTCACAAGACTCTCTTTTGCCGTCTTTAATTCCTCCGATACATTATCTGTCTCGGCTGCAAGTGCCGCTTCATCCCACAGAAAATCCATTCTCTTATATGCGGCATTCATACTGCCTGCATCCGGGAAATCCATTTCGTTTCTGATGATCGGAACCATATAAGTTCCGGTGTTCATCGAATAAATAACCTTATCCGCCGCTATCGCATCATACGCATCACCGGCAACGATCACATAAGGCAGGTATGGATATTCCATTATCATATCCACGCCGGCATCACGTCCAGCACGGACAGCATTTCCATAACGACCCCTGAGGTAATCGAGAACCGCTTCAAATCTGCTGTCATAATCAGGCACTTTATGCTCTTTGATATTGCCAAGATATGCCTGAAGACTGTTAATTTCATTTTCCTTCTCTATCTGCTGTTTTAATGTGCTGTCATATATCTGATGCATCGTGTGTATCAACGCATCACGGCTGCAATTATATATATTACACAATGTTGATATGTGTCCGGTTCTCTTTACGGCAGCTTCATAACGCGTCGCCGCTTTGTCATAATCCGCCTTCATCCGTTCATATCTGTTCCGTGCAACAGCTGCTTTCTTCTCATTATCGCGTATAATTCCGGCACACTTAGCGGTATTTTCGTCAAGTGACGCGATATTTTCCCGGCTCTTATCAATATCATTTCCGTTATCTTCATATGCCTGGCCGAGCGCATCCGCAACTATAAGCGAACACTCCTTAAGGCCTGCCATCAGGCTGCTTTCTTTGGAAAGGCAGATTGAGTTGACCTCATCATATATTCCCTTTTCGCTGCTCATCCCCGCAAAAAGAGCGCGCACCTTCTCCTTCTCTGCCTCATATTCGGATTTAATGTCAGCTGCCGTTTCCTCTGCCCGGTTAAGACCCTCCAGATTTAATGCTCTTTTTTCGGTATAAAATCTGTATTTCAAAGCAGCCAGCCGGTGCATGGACTCAATTATCTCTTCATCATCCTTGCTTCGGTTGGCAATCAATTCTTTTAATTTATCATACTCTGCACCCGCATCAGTATAATCCCTGTACTCCAGCGCAATATCATTAAGCCTTATCTGTTCTTTAAAACCGGCGCTGCGGTCTGAAATCGCATTTCTTGCCGCTATCGTTTCCTCTATAAGACTGTTCAATTCATTCAGTTCGTTATACTCTTCCTCTATCTCCGCACGGGCTGCACCGGCGGATGCCACATCATATTCCTCATCCAGCGATGCGTATGTGTTTTCAAGATTCTCCAGCTGCTCTTTCTTTCCCGCAAGCTCTCTCCGGCATGCCATAAGACATCCGACAAGTCCGTCCGCTGTACGCTCTTTCCTGTCATACAATTCTCCAATTGTCCCAAGTCCGCCCGCAAATTCATCCAGCAGTTCCATCTGTCTGTCATACCCGGCAATTTCACCACGTCGCTTTGCCAGTTCAATGAGTTTGTCCTTGATGTCAAGAAGTGTCCTGGCCATTTCGTCATCATCTGCCTCACCGTTGCGGATTCTGTTATTATAGGATTTCTCGATTATCTCCTCAATGAGAAGATCCTCAACAACTTTCCTTGTTGTTTTATAACTGTTTTCAAAATAAGTCCGGACATGTCCCTCCGTCTTATTAATTCCGCGGATAATCTCCCACTGGCTCTCATGAAGTCCGTAATTACTTATAAAATTCTGATAATCTCCCTTTCGTTCAAAAATGTGCACCTCAACCCCATAATCATGTTTTTCGAGGTCGCGCAGATATGCCTTAAGTCCATTGTATGTCACACGTTCACTTCCGTTTGAAAGCGGCAGGTTCTTAATATCGTTGTCACCGAATTCCTTATAGAAAATACAATAGTTAAAATACTCAATGCTCGCGAGCTCCCTTTGTGAATCCTCGGAATTATCCTTACCCTTACGCGCGCAGAAACCTGTTGTCATATAGCGGTAACCATCCCTTACATCGCACGCATCCAGTTTCCATTCTATCAATGAATGAATTACCGTATTAACACCCGGTGTCCTGAAAAGTTTCTCGACCGGCTGTTTGTCATCAAGCGTGCAGTTAGGTATCAGATTTTGCAGCAGCAAAAGCATAAGCACGCTCTTGCCACCACCGTTTGCAAGGTCATATATACTGTTTCTGCATGAGAAACGCATCATAAAATCATCATAAAACTGTGTACCGAAATTATATTTTACATTGTTTACCCTGATTCTGTTAATCTGCGGCATCTGTATCTTCCTCCTTATCCGACGACAAAATCTCATGAAGCCGTCCTCTGTTTTCCTCAAAATATTTCTCGGCGATTGCCTTGAATCTCGGAGTAGGATAATACAATTCTCCCGATTCTATAAACAGATTCTGCGTAATCAGAAAATTAAATGTCAGCTTCACATATCCCATGCGCGAATTCTTTGCTGCCCTCTGTCCTCCCTTGTCTTCAACACTTACATCCGGGAGTTCGTCCCACACAAGTGCAACTGCCTTGAACGATTTTTCTTCCGCCTCATCCATCACGATTCCGGATGAGTGATCTATCATTCCTCCGAGAGATGCACTCACCGCTTTCACAATATCTTCCTGCCTGATATATTCCAGAAATGTCCCTGTCATGGAATCTTTGTAAAATCTGATTATGATCGTATATATTATAAAGTACACCAAAAAAAGTTCTTTATTGAGTCTGAGTCCCATTATTTTCTTTAATTCCTCGTTGGAATAGCCGAATACTCTGTTGTCCGCACCGGCGCTTATGAAAAGCGAATCGTTATATTCATACAGATTAATGTCAAATCTCTTTAAAATCTGTACAACACAGTCATATACCTCGCTGTTATGGCTATACTCATCATACAGCATCGCATTCGCGCCGCCGGCTTTCACATCCTCGCCCATAAAAAGCGCGGTCACAATATCAAGTGCCTTTTCAAGATTTCTGTTCTCCATATTGCCCTGCCTCTCTGTCAAATCCTTTTTATCGTAAAATCAGTAATGCTCATTCCCGTATAAGGAATGATTTCGTGCAAATTACCATCCGCCAGTTCAAGTATAAAATGCATTCCGCTGTATTTAAGGAACTCCTCCCTGTCCATAAGCCCTGCTATAATCTCATCAAGAAAAGTTTCTCCGGTATTCTCGCCGGCCTGCATAAAATAATCTTTTTTTCCGCAAAGATGTACGAGAAAAGCATAATAATCCCCATTTTTGAAGACTTCACTGCCAAAAATGTTCATAACTGCGTCATTGTATTCACCCAATGTAAACTCATCATTCTTCGTGAGCATCTCCAGAAGCACATGCATAAGTGCACCCGCATTCCGCCTGAATCGTTCATCATCAAGTTCATCCTCAAATACAATCTCTGCCGCCGTCTCTTCTTCTATCTGCTCAGGTGTCTCTGCCTCATACGGCCTGTAACTGAGAATATCTTCGACCTTGACCAGATCAAAAGTCTTATGTATATTCAGTCCAAGAAACGGTTTTACCACATATTCAAGTGCCTGCGGCATGTCCTTCTTGATCATAATATCAAGTGCGCCCTTGAAATCAAACCGGCTTCTTAACCGGCCGAGTTTTGCTTTTCTCACGATTTCATCAGTCCTGATTCCAAGTTCCGTACAGGCTTTAAGAAGTTCACTGTGATTATTCATCGCTATTTTGAGTTCCGTATCAAGTCTGTATATCTGTTCCGCAGCTTTTGAAGAACGGCTATCGTCCGCATCGCCAAACCGGCTCATTGCCGATTCGATCAATTCCCTGTTCTTGGCAAACAATTTCTGTTCGTCCGCGAACCATCTTATTCCCGTATCAAAGAAATTCTCATACGCATCAACTCCGGCAAATACATCCTCCGAGAGAATATCAAGCACCTTATTGCGGCGTAATTTCAACCTTTCCACTTCCTCGTTAATCCTCTTAACGACTTCTGTTCCGCCCTTGAAATCTTCGGACTCAATCATTTTCTCGAGAAGAAGCTGCTCTACGTTAATGCGGCTCTCATCCTTGATTTCCTTGGTTTCAAGATAAAATTCTATTCCGTCCGGACTTATCGAATACCATACCGTTCCATCCTGTATTCTGCTCTCAAGCAGCTTCACCCTCGATACCCTGCGTACCCGGTCAACCGGGTCATAATACTCAAACATAAACGGTCTTCCGTCATTCTTAAGTTTGTCGAATATATAATCCACCAGAACCTTATTATCCTCCGGTGTGAGCGTAACGGCAAAATCACGTCTGATGCATGCACTCATAAAATCATAATACATCTGATATGTAACATCGCGTTCTTTAAAGTTATTTTCCTCAATAAAAAAGCGCAGGACAGCCATAAGAATATATCCCATATCAAGATTGTCATAAATACCGTCCTTAAACCATGAGAAGGACACCTCAGACAATTTGAAAAAAGGATAATACTTTCTAAGGTTGAGCATGCGCTCTTTGTGGTCTGCAATTATGTCATTGACTAAAATATGCTCCTGCGGCATAAGTGCCTCCGTATACTAAAGCTCCGTACGCCCGTCAAGCGCGCGTAGAAGCGTAACTTCATCTATATATTCAAGGTCTCCTCCGACCGGAACTCCGCTTGCTATTCTTGTAACCTTTATTCCCGTCGGTTTGATCAATTTGGAAAGATACATCGCCGTCGCTTCTCCCTCAAGGCTTGAATTCGTGGCGATTATAACCTCATCAACATCTCCCTGAAGTCTTATGAGAAGTTCTTTAATCTTAATATCGTTCGGGCCTATTCCAAGCATCGGCGAGATTGCCCCATGCAATACATGATACACTCCGGTATACTTGCCGGTTTTCTCATATGCCGCAAGGTCCCTTGTATTCTCAACAACCATAATCTCTTTATGGTTCCGTTGTGTATCCCGGCAGATAGGACACTCATCACTGTCCGTAAGTGTCTGGCATACCTTACAATAATGTACATTGTTCTTGGCATCGACTATTGCCTGCGCGAGCCCTTGCGCGCGCTCCTTTGGCATATTGATTATATGAAAAGCAAGGCGCTGCGCCGTCTTGGCGCCAACGCCCGGAAGTCCTGCCAATTCTTCAATTAACCTGCTTATCTGCTTTCCGTAATAATCCATCAGAAAGGAAATCCTCCTCCGAGTCCTCCCGTAATCTTAGCCATGGACTCCTGTGTGCTGTCCTCAACCTGTCTTATTGCCTCGTTGGTAGCCGCAACAATAAGATCTTCCAGCATCTCTATGTCATCAGGATCAACTACTTCCGGAGAAAGTTTAACCTTGGTAACTTCTTTCTTACCGGTAATGGTAACCTCTACGGCACCGCCGCCGGCTGCTGCCGTAAATTCCTTCTCCTCAAGTTCTTTCTGGGATTCCTCCATCTGTCTCTGCATTCTCTGTGCCTGCTTCATCAGATTATTCATATTACCCGGCATTCCTCCGCCGGGAAAACCACCACGTTTTGCCATTGTAAGTCTCCTTTAATCTTCTATTGATATATTCATTTTAACGTATTCTTCTACATCTGTAAACGAATCTTCAAATGACTTTCCCTGTTCAAGCAACCGTATCTCTATATCGACCGCTTTGCCTATTGTATTTTCTATTACGCCCTTAAGCGCATCCATTGATTTATCTTTGCTTAAAAAATCATGTACAAACGCATTCTCCGTGACAAGTACAAGCTTATCACCGTCAACCGTTATTCTGGTTTCCTTAAGAAAATTAGCATATACATTCTCCGACTGGCCTATAATTCCGCGCCAGTTCTCGGCAACCTTCCGAAGATCTTCCGGAAGAGCCTTGATCTCTTTCCTGATACTCTTGGATGCCGGAGGTGCCGATATCTGCGGTACGGACACACTTCCAACAGGTATCTCAGGTCTTATCGCATTAAGTGCAATGAGATCTTCTTTCTCTTTAACCAGTTCCTCAAGTCTTCCGATACGCTCCGCAAGAGATTCCGTATCAGTCTCCATCTGCGGTCTGGCAAGCTTGATAAGTGCCACCTCAACCTGCACTCTCTTCTGCCCTGTGAACTTAATCGACTGCGTGAGTTCCGAAAGTATCCTTATATATCTTATCATTTCGCTGCCGTCCAGCATAAATGCTTCTTCTTTAAGGCGCGCCATATTCTCCGCCGACATATCTATCATGCTCTCTGATTCAGGCGATGTCTTAAGCATAAGCAGATTACGGATATACCATGTAAAATCTGATACAAACTGTGACAGATCCCTTCCGGCAAGTATAAGTTCATCTAACTCTTTGATGACTCCGGTTATGTCGCCGTTAATTATCATACGGAGCATATCCGAGAACACCTCTGTGTCCACCGCTCCAAGGACTTCCAACACATCCTCATACCGGAGCGTTCCATTGGTATAAAATGCCACGCACTGATCCAGAAGACTTAATGCGTCACGCATCGCCCCATCGGCCATCTTGGCAATATATTCAAGTGCACGTTCTTCAACATCAACATGCTCTGCCGCCGTAAGCTCTTTAAGCCTGTCAGTGATAACTTCCACCGATATACGCTTAAAATCATACCGCTGGCATCTGGACATTATGGTTACAGGTATCTTATGTGATTCTGTTGTGGCCAGTATAAAAATAACATACTCGGGCGGTTCCTCAAGTGTCTTCAAAAGAGCATTAAAAGCTCCTATCGAAAGCATATGAACCTCATCGATTATATATACTTTATAACGGCCTTCGGTCGGCCTGTACGAGACTTCCTCGCGTATCTGCCTGATATTGTCCACACCGTTATTACTTGCCGCATCTATCTCTATAACATTCAATGACGAACCGTTCGCAATCGCTTTACATACCTCGCACTCGCCGCACGGACTTCCGTTCACCGGATGTTCGCAATTAACAGCTCTCGCAAGAATCTTGGCAACGGTCGTCTTACCGGTTCCACGCGTTCCGCAAAAAAGATACGCATGCCCGACTCTGTCCGTCTCTATCTGGTTGGTTAATGTTCTAACTATATGGTCCTGGCCCTTCACATCCTCAAAGGTGTTCGGCCGCCATTTCCTGTATAATGCTGTATATGACACGTTCCGTCTCCTGTCTAATCTCCGAATCCTATTCCGAGAACCTTAGCATCTCTTATAATAGCGCACTCCGGATCTATAGTCTTAAGCTTGCCCGCAATCTCCTCAAGCGGCACGGAAGTAATCTCATTATTCTTCATGGCAACCATCTTGCCAAATTCTTTATTAAGAATAAGTCTGGCAGCCTCTGCGCCAAACATTGTCGAAAGCACTCTGTCATACGGACACGGGCTTCCGCCTCTCTGTGTATGACCCGGAACAGTAATTCTGACTTCCTGTCCAAGTCTTTCTTCGATCTCTTTGCCTATCTTATAAGATACTGACGGATAAGGATTCTGTGCCAGTTTCTTCTTAAGTTCTTTCTTCGGGAGTGCCGCATCTTCTTTAGATATCGCACCCTCAGCAACTGCGAGAATTGAGAAATTCTTGCCTTTCTTATTCCTTTCTTCGAGCTTCTTTACAACCTTATCAATATCGTAAGGAATCTCCGGAATAAGTATTATATCAGCACCACCGGCAATTCCGGCATGCAATGTGATCCATCCGACCTTATGACCCATAACTTCCACGATGAATACCCTGCCATGTGAAGATGCCGTGGTATGAATACAATCAATCGCATTCGTAGCGACATCAACAGCACTCTGAAAACCGAATGTAATATCGGTTCCCCATAAATCATTATCTATCGTCTTAGGAAGTGACACGATATTAAGTCCTTCTTCCCTGAGAAGATTCGCCGTCTTCTGTGTTCCGTTGCCACCGAGAATTACAAGGCAGTCAAGCTTAAGCTTCGCATAATTATCTTTCATAGCCTTAACTTTATCCAGCCCGTTCTCATCCGGCACACGCATAAGTTTGAACGGCTGTCTGGAACTTCCGAGAATGGTTCCGCCTTCCGTGAGTATTCCCGAAAAATCACTGTCACTCATCTCACGGTATTTGCCGTAAATAAGGCCCTTATATCCATCTTCAAATCCAATAATCTTAACATCCTTACGTGCGCTGTAGAGTGCTTTCGCAACTCCTCTCATCGCTGCATTAAGGCTCTGGCAGTCGCCACCGCTGGTCAACATTCCTATTCTGAGCATAATCTTAATCCTCCTTACCGCTGTTATGGGCAGCAGACAGTCCATTACGGATGTCTGCACAGGTATTGTATATTTATTATTTTAACCAATCCGGGACAATAATGCAATGATGCTTTGCAATTACCGGCATAAAAAATCCATGCGTTCTGCGTTGTGCATTACACTAAAACCCGTTACCGGACATACCGGCTCAATCCAGGTGCCCTTGCGTCACATAGGAGGTTCCGCTTAATGCTGCTTCGTTCCCGACCTGACATGGTTCACAGATTCCTATTGCGCAAGACCCAGATTTCAACACCGGTCTGCCCGGGCAGCGATTATATGCAATGCCCGAAACAGAACATCACCCCTGCTATAGCGGATTTCAGGTACAGGGAGCCGCTACTTCCCCGGCTGCATGGAAATGTATTAACAATATTAATTTATACCGTTATGAACACGGCATTATTCAGTATACCCATTTTCCGAAAATATGTCAAGAAATTTGAATTTACTTGATACTTATTGGTACTTATTGATATTCTCTGCCGTCAGTCTGACAAACTCACAATTCGTTCCGCTGCTTTCCCATTCGTCACAGAAGTGGTCATATTCTGATTCAGATACGTTATCACCGTTAATATAATATATTGCATCACCGTTATCATCGATATCGTATGTTACTGTTTTTTGAATATCCACATTTTCAGATGTGAATTTCATGCGCGAAATACTTCCGTCCGGAGCGATAAACTCACCTGATGTCTTAAAAATACAAGGCATGGAACGCTCTTCAAAAGCAGTCATGTAAACATTTCCACCCTGTACATAAAAAATCATACATAACCTATGTATTCCGTATGCGCATCTGACAACCGCTTCTTTAAGGCCATCACCGTCCATATCAACCGTAGTAAAATCGTTCAGTTCATATCCATATATTGATAAAATATACCTCAACTCGGCTATGTTAATCGGCTTGTTATCATAAATATATAGTGAATTTGAATCTTCCGTCTTCAGTATGCGATATGTAAAACTATGTCTGCCCGACAGTGCACTTATAAGCATTTCCCGGTCAGAAAGTTCTTTCCCATCATCAACACTCTTTTTGTGGTCTTTTCCGTCCCAGCTTAATTCAGCATTATACATGCCTTTAATGTAAGAGACTTCATCCGGTTTTTCTTTTGCGGTAGGCTGTTCGAATGTATTCGGTAATGTATAATCGAAGTCATATATCTCTTCCTCCTCCGTTTCAAGCCCTGCAATTTTAGGTGGTGCTGTTGCCTCATTAATGGTGTTCGTTTCGTTTACGCCGGGTGTTTCTGTATTGTGCGTATCGGTAACACTCTCATTAATGTCTGTTGTTTCGGTCTCCTCTTGCGGCGATGTCTCATACCTGCTTATGGATATAGTTGACATGGTCTTAACTGATTTGCCACAGGCAGATATAACCAATACAGACATTATTGCCAGCCCCGTTAATTGTATTATTTTACATTTTTTCATATTTACCTCATTTCATTACGGAATATAATCCGCCTACATAAACTCTGTCAATTCAGTCATTACGCGTTCACGTATGTCCTCAATTATAATTATCCGCGCTCATTGATTACCTCCTCTATCGACGCATACGGAACATCGGTAAACATATTTCTTATGTCATCCGCCGCGTCAAGTGCCACCGCCAGCCTTGTCAGCGATATAAAACTTATATTACCGGTGCTTTCAAAACGTTTGATTGAGCCATAGCTCACTCCCGACCTCTCACTGAGTTCTTTCTGCGAAATGCGCTTCCTGCGCCTTATATTCCGCACTCTTTTCGCAACATTAAGATTAATTTCTTCCGGGGTTTCCCAGATGTATTTTTTCATCGGATATCATTACCACCTGTTCTTGATATATAATAATTATAGCTAAAATATTATCCAGATTCAAGGTTTTTCAGCATAAATAGATAACATTTTATCTATTTTCCAATCTTATATTCTTAATTGAAGTTTTCCCGCTCTGATGGTAAAATATTTACATATTTTGATTGGAAGAGGTGCCGGCAATGCGTACCATATATGAGACAAAGCGGCTCATTTTACAAGTTCTTGATAACACAGCCGCCGTCCCGGTTCTTAATTTTTACTCGGAAGGACGGCAGACCTTTGAGCCTGTCGAAGCAGACAAAAACCCTAATTTTTACACTCTCGATTACCAGAGTGCATGTCTTTACGCTGAATACAGCGCTTTCATGCACGGCTCATATATGCGCTATTTCTGGAAACTTAAGGACGCACCGGACACCATTATCGGAACCGCTTCATTTTCCAACATCCAGCGCGGAATCTATAATTCCTGTACAATAGGATATAAGCTGCTGCCGCAGTTCTGGCATAACGGATATGCCATCGAAGCGATTTCAAGGCTCATTGAAGCAATTTTTACCGACGCGAATCTGCACCGCATCGATGCTTACACTCTGCCCGACAATTTCCGTTCAATGAGTCTGCTGACCAGACTTGGTTTTGAATACGAAGGCCTGTCCCGTTCACTGGTTTATATGCGCGGCCGTTACCGTGACCACAGGCATTATTCGTTAATAGACATGCGAGGTGTTTGATATGACAACTGATGAAAAATACATGCGCGAAGCGATTAAACAAGCCCGCAAAGCGGCGAAAATAGACGAGGTCCCGATAGGATGTGTTATCGTATATGATGGTAAAATAATAGCACGCGGTTATAACAGGCGGAACACCGATAAAAGCACGCTTGCTCATGCCGAAATAATCGCCATCCGCAAAGCCGCCAAGGTAATCGGTGACTGGCGGTTGGAAGACTGCACCATGTATATCACACTGGAACCTTGTCCGATGTGTGCCGGAGCAATTGTCCAGGCGAGGATTCCGCGGGTCGTGGTCGGCGCGATGAATCCCAAAGCCGGATGTGCCGGCTCCGTGATCAACCTCCTGCAGATGGACGGTTTTAACCACAAAGCAGAACTTACGTCCGGTGTCCTTGTGGATGAATGCCGGACCATGCTTCAGGATTTTTTCAAAGAAATGCGGAAGAGACATTAAAGTTTCTTCCGCATTTTCTTAACAATCCAATTGTCTGTACCAGTAACCGAACTGGCTCAGCTGCACATCACTTCTCATACTGAATTTAAAATGATTGAACCCGAACATTGCCGCCGTATTGCGGTCGCGTCTGGCAAAAATACCCGGAACACCGATAAAATATCTCTGCGGCTCCCCGCCGTAAATTTTTCCCAGAATCAGATGTCTGAACTGAAAATAACCGTGATTAAGAAAACTGTTGTTTTTAAGCCCCCAGTTGGTGTCCGGGAGGCGCTCTATGTCATCCGGTGTAATCTCTATTATGTCATACAGCTCATCATCCGCAAAAAGAAAGACATGCGTCTTTTCTGCGGCTAGTTTTCCATACCACTCATCATTACAAACTACCGGCTGCGTTTTTTCATCACCGCACTCCGTATCCGGAACCGGACAGCACTCTGCTTCCGCCGCCTGCAAAACCGCTTCTTCTGCCGGTGCCACTTTCTGTCCCTCTCCGGCGAATTCGACCATTATCTTCCCTTCTGCTTTTGCCCAGTCCCTTGCAAGTATTCCCGCCGGATCAAATCCCAGGTCATCCCATTCACTGGCATACATCTTCCGCCGGTCGGTTTCCTCTGATTTTTTCTCAATATACAGGCCTTTTATACTATCAAATGATATGCCGCTGTTTTCAATATTTAATGCATTTCCGGCATACCTGAATTCTCCGACACCATTCCGGATTACCATATTTCCCAATGCAACACCGACTATTAAATTGTTTTTCCGGTAAAAAAGATTGACATTCCACTCACAATTATTATCAGAATAGGCACCCTTCATATTTATCTGCAGTTTAAGTATGTCCTGTCTGACCTCGATCTTGGCAAAGCCGGTATTCTTACACTTCTGTCCATCATTATACGAATATATGTATGCCACCATCCTGTTGTATTCCATTATAAAAACACTCCCTTCTTTATCTTACATGACGCAGACTTTGCCACACCATTCTGTAAAATATATTGAGGGAGTGTTTGAAATATTCTTGTTTTTTAACTATTTTGACATCGAGCTGAAAATATTGGAAAGTCTTGCAAATTCTTCAAGCGTAAGCGCTTCGCCCCTTATGGATGCACCGCGTCCGAGTTCTTCGATTGCAGCCGCAATCTGCTCCTTCGTGTACCCGATTTCCGGAGAATTATTCAGTCCGTTTGCGAGAGTTTTACGTCTCTGATTGAACGATGCCCTGATTATCCGAAACATCAGTTTCTCATCCTTAACATCAACCGGTCTCGTCTCATGCCTCTTAAGCCTTATAACCGCCGAACCGACATTCGGCCTCGGCATAAAACATTCCGGCGGAACATTTACAACTATTTCCGGTTTTGCATAGAACTGTACCGCCAGTGAAAGCGCGCCGTAGTCCTTGCTTCCCGGTCCGGTCTGCATGCGGTCAGCCACTTCCTTCTGCACCATTATCGTAATCGAATCAAGCGGCACATGGCTTTCAAAAAGTCCCATGATGATTGGGGTTGTAATATAATATGGCAGGTTTGCTACGACCTTAATCGGACGGCCGCCGTTTTTTTCTTCGGCAAGCTTGTTTATATCGACTTTAAGAATATCATCATTGATAATCGTAACATTGTCATATTCCGAAAGCGTGTCATTAAGAATCGGTATAAGCTTACGGTCTATCTCAACCGCGGCCACCTCTCTCGCATTCTCGCAGAGAATCTGCGTCATCGTTCCGATTCCGGGGCCTATTTCAAGCACGAAATCATCCTTCGTAACTCCGGCTTCACGGACTATTTTTTCCACAATTCCCTGATCGATAAGAAAATTCTGTCCGAATTTCTTCTGAAATGCGAACTCGTATCTGTTGATTACCGCAAGGGTATTTGTCGGGTTTCCGAGATAAAATTTGCTCATATTCTGTACATTCTCCTTGCGTTTTCATAGGTTGCTTCCACTACAGTGTCATATGCGATTCTCTTGACCTGCGCAATGCATTCAGCCACCAGCGGCAGATTAAGCGATGAATTTCTGGTTCCGCGGTGAGGCACCGGTGCCATATAAGGGCAGTCCGTCTCCAGAAGTATCCTGTCAAGCGGCGTATATGCTATGACCTCGCGCGTTTTCTCATTATTTTTAAAAGTAGCCGCACCGCCTATCCCGATATAGAAACCCATATCAAGGTACTTCGCCGCCTCCTCCTTATGATAAGAAAAACAATGAACCACGCCGCCGGCCTTTCCGGCATCATGTTCACGCATTATGTCATAGGTATCTTTCGCGGCTTCCCTTGAATGGATTATTACCGGTTTGTCCAGTCTGACCGCCATATCAAGCTGCTTTTCAAAAAAATCTTTCTGGATTTCTTTGTCATCCTTGCCGTAATGATAATCAAGTCCTATTTCGCCGACCGAGACGATTTTCGGGTTCGTCTTCGCTTCCGTTTCAATCCACTTCATGTCATCATCGGTAACTTCGTGTATCTCGCCCGGATGGATTCCCAGCGCGCCATACATATAATCATAATACTTAATAAGCTCGACCGTTCTATGGCATGTCGCAATGCTTGAACCGACATTTACCACATAACCTATTCCGGATTCGGGCAGGGATTTGATAAGCTCATCCCTGTCCTCGTCAAATGCCTCATCTTCATAGTGGGCATGTGTTTCAAAAATTACACTCATCAGCCGACCTCTACGCCGTTCGGCACATCACTTTCCGGCGCAAGAAGAACATATTCGCCCTTCTCATTCTCTGCGCACAGAAGCATTCCCTCCGAAAGAACACCTGCAAGCTTGGCAGGCTTAAGGTTGGCAACCACGATAACCTTCTTGCCTACCATCTCTTCCGGTTTATAATACTGGCTGATTCCCGATACAATCTGTCTTACTTCGCTGCCCATCTTAACCTGTGAGCAGAGAAGTTTCTTTGACTTAGGAACTGCCTCACATTTGATGATTTCTCCGACGCGAAGCTGTACCTTATCGAAATCATCAATCGTAATTTCCGGTTTCTTATCCACGTCAACACCCGGTTCTCCGGCCGGTTCTTCCTTGGCAGCCGCTTTCTTTGCTTCAACTTTTTCCATAACCTCGTTAAGATCAAGTCTTGCAAAAAGAATTTCAGGTTTCTCAACCACTTTGCCGCCATCCGGGTACAATCCAAATTCTCCAAGCTGCTCATATTCCCTGTCCGGTGCATTAAGCTGCGCCTTAATCTTCTGTGATGTCTCAGGCATAAACGGGAAAAGAAGCTCTGCTCCTATCGAAATTCCTTCAACAAGATTATAAAGCACGGTCGCAAGTCTGTCCTTCTTGGTCTCATCCTTGGCAAGCGCCCACGGCATTGTCTCGTCGATATATTTATTGCATCTCTTGAAGATATTAAAAATCTCGGTAATCGCGTCAGCCACACGAAGGTCATTCATCTTCGCATCAACTTTCTTAGTTTCTTCAAGAATCGTATTCTTAAGGTCATCATCAACAGCCTCAGCCACACCCTTGTTCTCAACAACTCCGCCAAAATATTTATTGGACATTGAAATCGTTCTGTTTACAAGGTTGCCAAGTGTGTTGGCCAGTTCTGAATTAAGTCTCTCAACCATGAGTTCCCATGTGATCACACCGTCATTATCAAACGGCATCTCATGAAGCACGAAAAATCTTACCGCATCGACTCCGAAGAAATCAACGAGGTCATCAGCATATATAACATTTCCTTTGGACTTGCTCATCTTGCCGTCGCCCTGTAAAAGCCACGGATGTCCGAATACCTGTTTCGGGAGCGGAAGGTCAAGTGCCATAAGGAAAATCGGCCAGTAAATCGTATGGAAACGTATGATATCTTTTCCGATAAGATGAAGGTCTGCCGGCCAGTATTTGGCATATAATTCATCATTGTTACCGTCTGCATCATATCCAAGACCCGTGATGTAGTTAGTCAGTGCATCAAGCCATACGTATACGACATGCTTATCATCAAAATCAACCGGTATTCCCCACTTAAATGAGGTTCTTGATACGCAAAGATCCTGAAGTCCCGGAAGCAGGAAGTTATTCATCATCTCGTTCTTACGCGATACCGGCTGTATAAATTCCGGATGTTCGTTAATATAGTCGATAAGTCTGTCGGCATATTTGCTCATTCTGAAGAAATATGCTTCCTCTCTTGCCGGCTTAACTTCTCTTCCGCAGTCCGGACATTTGCCGTCCACAAGCTGTGATTCCGTCCAGAATGATTCGCACGGCGTACAGTACATTCCTTCGTAATGTCCTTTGTAAATATCACCCTTGTCGTAAAGTTTCTTAAAAATCTTCTGTACCTGTTTCTCATGGTACTCATCCGTTGTCCTGATGAATTTATCGTAGGATGTGTTCATCAAATCCCATATTCTCCTGATTTCTCCGGCAACGTTGTCAACAAATTCTTTCGGGGTGACTCCTGCTTCCGCTGCCTTGAGTTCTATTTTCTGTCCATGTTCATCGGTTCCTGTCTGGAATCTTACATCATATCCCTGCAGTCTCTTATACCTTGCAATACTGTCGGCAAGCACGACCTCATATGTGTTTCCGATGTGCGGTTTGCCCGATGTATAGGCAATCGCTGTTGTAATGTAATACGGTTTCTTGCTCATCTTAAATATTCCTCCTGATAAAAAAATCCCGTCTTCTATCATTATCTTCAGAAGACGGGTTATAATCTTAATCCGTGGTACCACTTCTCTTCATCCGTTCCTCGCAGAACGGACCTCACAATGTACAGGTGAATTCCCCGATACATTCCCGCTATAACAGGCGTTCCTGTCGCAGCCTTGCAGCCATGCTGTTCGGTGCGCCACTCCGGAGCCATGTTCGATATGTCCTCCACCCTGCCTCTCAGCAACCGGCAGTTCTCTGTAGATGTCCTTCCATACCTACTCTTTCCTTCACAGTGTTTCCGTAAGACGGTATTTTTATTTATGACAAAATGGTAGCACAACGGGCGGGCATAGTCAACCCTTTATAAGTTTACCATTGTTATCCGTTGTTATCTTTATCACTGAAATCATTCTACACCCAATGCCTTAAACACCGCATCCTCTGCACTCTGATACGGAATCAGCTGAAATGCGCTCATCAGATCAGCCGGAACACTTGCAAAGTCAACAAATGATGTACTCGGAATCAGCACCTTCTTTGCGCCGCTATCCAGGCACACTTGAAGCGTGTTGGCAAGTTCATCCACCTTTATCATCGTGCCACTGATTGTAATATCGCCCAGAATTGCCAGATTGCTAACCACCGGCTTTCCAAGTGCAATCGAGCAAAGGGCAACCAATGTAGGAAGTGCCAGCTTCTCGGTCATACCGATACCCTGCAAGTCCTGATAATTGATGATGTAATCCTTGGTTGAGGTGCTGATAGAGCCGCTGATCCGGTTGCCGTTGGCTTTCAGATAGTTAAATGCCGTGTTCACAGCTTCCTTGCATTTGGAATCACTGCCTAAGCCTGTCCGTTCAATCTTGCCATTGCCCGGAAGCATCTGACTTTCCAAACGAAATACGCCAATCATACCACTTTTCCCTCTGGATACAGCATAAACCTGTCCCGGATTGCACATTCCATCCGGGATTAGCTTACCGCCACCCTGTTCCGGTACGGAAACATAATGCTCTGACATATCCTCCAGGTCAATATAGGAGAAATTCACATCATAAAACTCCATTCCACCCAGTTTTTTCAGCTGTTCTTTAACACGGCGGCGCATTTCCAAAGCAATTTGAATGACTTCTTCCAGTTCCTCTTTGGTAAATTCACCATTCGGATACATCAGCTTCAGATAACCGTCTACCATACGACGGACTGCAATCGTATCACGCTGATTCAGATTTCTTCCCAGACGGAAATAGTGGTCAAGTGCATCACCATACTGTTCCTTACGAAGTTCCCGGATAAATTCAGCCAGATAATCACTGATAAAACCGTAATCATCGGTAAAATGCTCCGGTCTGAACTTTGGTATCTCCCAGCCCGGAAGATAACAGTGCATACGGTCAAGAAATGCTGTATCTGTTCCCATTTCCGGTGGGAAAGGTGCAAACAGACTGGATGTTTTCAGCAGCACATCCACACTCTGATTTATGTTACCCACAAAGACCATGGAAGCAGTAGCAGCCTTTTCCTCTTTGCCACGGGCAAAAGAGCCTGATGCCATGTAGTCCTTCATAATCTGGATACCATCTTTATCTTTAAACCTGATACCTGCCACTTCATCAAAAGCAACGCAGTCCCACAAACCAACCAGTCCGACCGTTTTGCGCCCCATATTGTAAAAGAGGTTTGCAACTGTCGTTTGTCCACCGGAAATCAGGATACTATTTGGAGAAATCTCTTTGTAGAGATGGGACTTACCAGTGCTTCTCGGTCCCAGCTCGCAAAGATTAAAATTATTCTCAACCAATGGAATCATACGGGTCAAGAGCAGCCATTTCTCACGGTATGTAAATTCATCCGGTTCCATGCCGATGGAACGGAGAAGAATATCCAGCCACTCATCTTTGGTAAAGGCTTTTCGTCCCTGCTTCAACTCGTCAATATCAATGTGCGGCATCTGGATTGGCGTCAGCTTACGGATACTGATCGGAGAAATCTCTTTCTGTTTTTTCTGCTTGGAACGAAGCGGATTCCCATCAATGTCCTCAATGCCAAAGTTATTGTCTCCCTCAACCTCATAATCCAGCTGAACGATACACCAGATACCACCGCAGAGAAGACGGTCAAATTTTTCCGGGTATTCATCAGCAATCGGTACATTGCCAACTCCCAGATTGGAAAACTCTGCAAAAAAGCAGTCCTTTTTCATATCCAGGCAGACAGTCACCATATCAATAATCGTGTGACTGCCTTTCTTTCGCAGCTGAGACAGAATCTTCTGTGATTCATCCGGGCGTACAAAGTTGTCAGCAAGAATACGTTTCACATTCTGTACGCCTTTTTCAATGACCGTTTCATCATCTGAGCTGCAATACTGACCCAACAGAAACTCAAGGACATACACAGGGACGTTCGCCCCTTCCTTGATTTTCTTTGTCAGGTCTTTCCGAACAATCTTACCGTCAAAATTCTGACGGAGCTTGTTCTTTATTTCTTCACGGGTGCTTTCACCCTCTGTAAATTGCTCCATATTTCTATCCTCCCGCGGTATTAACTAAAGAAATCGAACTCGTCCACCGCAAAGGCGATGTCAATCTGGAACGGCTCACGTTGCGGCATCTGTAATCCCTGTTCATCTGCAATTACCAGATAGTAAGTAGCGGTATTGCTGTATTTCAGAGATTTCAGATTAAACTGACAGCGGAAAGTTCTTTCTGCACCGTTGTCGCTGGTCTTATCTGCAATAATCTTCTGAACATCACTGATCTGCTTGCCATTTTCGTCCGTAAAGTAAACCTGATAAGTAGCCGCTTCACGGTTTGCACTGACTGCATCCTTCTGATAGAAGTTCAGTGAGAAAATCATATTGCTGATTTTACGGTTTGCGGATAGCAAATTGACTGTTACCGGCTTGGTATCATATTTCTGTTTATTACGCTTGTATTCCATAGAATCATTGCGAAGATAATGGTACTCAATCACCGGAACAACCATTTCCTGCAAGCTGATACCTCCATGCACAAAGTTCATGCCACCACCATTCATCTTGATACGGATACTTTCTCTCGGTGCAAATCCATCAAATTCTGTTTTACCGCCCAGGAACTTTACAGGCAACAGGTAATCCGGCTGCACACCCTTCTGCATAATTGCATATCTTCTGCCATATTCCACACACCGCCTGATACTTTCTTTTTTTATGGTATCAGAGTTTGTTACATCCATATCAAAAAAGCCTCTTTTACCTACTTTATCATCTTCCTTTAAAGGACTGTAGGTATAAAGGAATCCATGGTCAGCCGTAATAAGAATATTTGTGCCGCCAAATTCATTTACAATAATACGCACAAGATTCTTTAATTCTGAAATTGCTTTATCACAAGCAGAAAAAACAGCAGTGTCAGAAGTATGACTCGCTTCATCAATGGTATCGTGATAAATATAAACTACATCCATGCCCTTTACCAACGCACTTCGTTCTGCTCGCTTCATGGCAATAATGTCATTGTATTTCAAAGCCACACTCGCCGGATCTTCTGATTTCAGAACCTTATCCCGGTAATTGCTTGCCGTAGACTGCCCATCTGCCAAAACAGTCAAAATATCGTTCCGAACCTCTACTGTCAATTCTTTATGCGGCAGTAGAGCTGCCATAGCCGCTGCCACTTCATAACGCATAGCATCCGAAATAATGACAAATACCTTGGTATCTAAAGTCTTAATGCGAGAACGGTAAAATTCTTCCTGCTGTGGCACTTCCAAAACCTTACCATAGATTGCAAGTTCATCTGCACACACATCCGACCAATTGTTTCCCAGTTCACCTAAGAACCAATGCGTATAAAGTCCTTCTACTTTATCGACAACGTGCTTAAACAAATCATCCAGCAGAATATTGGAAGTTTCCAAGCTCTTTTGGAAACTCAAATGGAACAGGCGATAATAGGTGTCCATCTGATAATAACTTTCCGTATATTCTTTCCAGATGCCTTTTGCTTCTGCGGTATGGAATCCGGCAGAGTGTTCCTTGAAGAAGCTCTGCATATTTGCCACTTGCAAGATACCGTCATAGAAATTTTCAAACGGCTCATACCATGCACAGGTTCTTCGCTTTTCAACGGTTGAAGTAATCGTATCCACATCAATAATATGGTCGCTGATTTCCGTCATCAGCTTTGTCAGAATCACTTCGTTGATGCACGGGAAGCACTCAGTTCCTGCCAGATCGTCTACCGTCAGCTTTTCAAACCGCTGGTGCAGATGGGCTTCATCTTCAACATACCGTGCAACATCATATAATTGCTGAATGTCCTCGCTGTGAAGCCACTCAGAAATAAAATCATAGCAATATGCCTGGTGCGGCATGGAAATGAAGCCATCCAATCCGGCAAGATATTCCTGCCGCATGGTACGAGTAGCAGCGGTCAACAGCAAATGAATTGCCAGCCGTCCGAGGTCTGGTTCTTCCTCCACAAATCCACAGCCCTGACGAACCATCGCCCAAAATGCACCGTCAGCATGATATTTTACAAAATCTTGATAAACAGTATTGTTCTTCAAATCCAGTCCGGCACGAAACACACTGCGAAGAATCATATTAGGCTGTGCTTCTTTCAAGTCGCAAATTGCCGCCATGACCGCCATATGCAACTGTGCCGGAGTTGACGGAACTTTATTCTGCGTGCTGACTTTCAATCGACGGTCTTTCGCATTGAGATAAGCACGATAATTCTTGACCTGCTTCCGCATGGCCGGATTCGATGCAAGACCCATCTCATCCATCCAGATGGAAATCAGATCTGCCCGGAACTCCTCACTGTAAAGCTCCACATCCAGAGAAGCCAGTTATCATCCGGGCGATTATATGCTAAAGGACTGTAAACCAGATAGTTTGTGGTCAAGTCGTCTACCGAAAGCAGTTTCTTCACAGAAAACGCAATATTGCCAGTCAGAGCAATTACCTTTGCATTTTCCAGAACCACTTCGTCCATCTTATCCTCAAATTCCTTATCTTCATCATACCAGAAGATAATACGACGCTGATAAAACTCCGGCAAAGGTGCAGCAAATCTGCGGTTCAAGTCTTGTATTATTTTGTCTGTATCCATGCTGCTCCTCCTACCTTATAACTGTCCAATTAGCTTTTCGCTTTGTTCCGCTCTGTACCAATATACCTTTTTCCTGTAAAGAAGCGAACATTCGAGAAACCGTTCTTTTCGATATACCCATTTTTTCCGCATAATATGCCTGTGTTGCAGACGGATTCTTCTCTATAATCTGCAACAATTTTTCTATCTGCGTCTGTTCCTTATTAAGTGACACTTCAACGCCATTAGTTCCATTTCCGGCATCATCGACGCCACATTTAACGCCATCTTTAGTGTCATTGGCGTTAATCATGGCGTTATTTGTATCAACCTGGCCTCGATAAATATTGATACGCAAATCAACTTCGCCACCAATAAACTCCGGCTCCCGCAGTCCAGCAGCTTTTACTTTATCAATAATTCTCGGAATACCGCTTCCCCAATGCTCAATCAGGTTCATATATGCAAACGCATGGGCGATGGCTTCATTTCTGATTTTGGAATAGCCTTCTTTCATACGCTCCATCGTTTGTCCCATTGGCAGCTTTCCTGGAGAAGTGATTTCCAAACGGTTGTCATATACCGCTACCTGTATCGTACCATGATCCAGATAACTACGATGTACCATGGCATTGATAATCAACTCACGAATGGCATCCGGTGGAATCTCATAAATATCCTGCCGATAAATTCCTACAATGGCAGCACCCAGATGAATATTTCTCAGAACAAACTGAAATGCTTCATCTATCTGTTCCCAAAGTGGACCGGTATATTCTCTGCGGTCAACAAATACCGCTTTCGTTGTACCTTTGAACACGCCACATTGCGTTGCAACATGAAGCCCACCGTTACCAGTCAAAATAGCAAAGGCATTGGACGGATAATCTTTTCCATCACGCTCAATCAAAATGCCCCAGGAGCGCAACTGCTGTCTTCCCACATCTTTAATCGCTGCTTTCTGTTCCTCATTGAGAGCATTCTTGACTGCTTGTTCTTTCATCGCTTTGCAAAGAGCGTCAATATCTTTATCTGTGATATTCAGTCCCGTACACAAAGCCTGATCGTAGTAGCGGTTACTGCCCTCAAATAGTAGCTCCTTTACCATATACTCGTCGGCAAGGCGGGTAGTTCCGGCAACACGAACATATACACCTCCATCTCTGCCAAGAGCTTTGATATAATATGGGCGCTGTCTGCCCTCAGAAACCTCTACCACAATAACAGTCTTACCATCAACCGTCTGTAAAGTAATATCCGGAATGATTGCCGGTTCACAGCTGTCCGATACGGCATTGGCAATGGCATCCATTTTCTTGAACACATCTTCCTTGTCAAAGCCGACAACCTCTCTGGTTTTATCAGCAATTCCGAAAATGATTTTTCCTCCGGTTCCATTTGCAAAGGCAACCACAGACTTCATATATTTGATGCTTTTCTCCGGCAGGTTCTCTTTGAACTCTACATTCTTCGATTCTCCTGCAAGAATTTCTTCTATGGTCATCATAACACCTCGCTCTCTTTAACAGTCCTAACCACCATATTTTACTTGATTGATGAAGAAATTGAGCTCAGTGCTTTGCTTAAAGCATCTTCATCAGCCTTTTTTCTTCTCTCACTTTCCCACATACCGAGTATCTGATAAATGCATTCTTTCACAACTGGAAAATACTTTCGGCATTCTTCTTCGCTTAACTCATGAATACCTTTGCTCAAGATTCCATAAATAGTTGCATTTTTGACCAGTATATCTGGAAGATATCCTTCCAACATCTTAATTTTTTCAGCTACTCTCGCCCGTTCAAACATCTCATTATCAATCGCATCAGCCGCAGTTTCTTTCGCTTGATAAACAAGTCTTTCAAGAATTCGTCTCAGATAAACATATGATCCAGCACCAACACCACTTGCAAAAAGTCCTATTGCAGTTCCAAGTTCCTTACGGTCTTCCTTAGAAATCACATGTTTATAAGCTTCCAATTCCGGAAACGTCATATCTGCAACAGACGGATACTGCCCAATTTTCATCATATAGTTATCTGTTGTCAGGACAATATAATCAAGATGATGTTCCTCATTCATGCTGCAAACAAATTGAAATACCAAAATCCTTGACACTTCTTCAATTTGTGATTCTTTCCACTTCCATACCGTATTTTGTTCTTCTATGTGTCCTCCAACCGTCGGTGTATTTTTAAGAATATACAACTGCTGAATTCTCCAAACCTCTTCTGAAAGTTTCTGTGAATAACATCCCGTATCATCCTCTTCAAAGTGAATATAAGGCTTCATTGAAAAAACACGTTTCTCTTTACACTCTTTGCAATAAGCACTTATTCGGACTTTTCCATCAAGTAAAAGAATTAACTCTTCAATATTATCTTCATCTATTTTCATGGACTCATAAAGTCCAGCCGTTTGCAAAAAATTTGCAAATACATTATCTTTACCGGAAACTATATCGGATGGTATTGAATCAAAAATATTATGTCTCACTTTATTTTCTCCTTTACTACCGCTTTTTCAGGCACTTTCTCCTCATATTCCTGTCTTAATTCCTCTGCCAGATACAAGTCACTCATGCAATGCATATCGGATACACCATCACGAATCAGTTGATAAACCTGAGAATGATAAAAGAAATCCAATGCCGCATCCAGTGAAAGCCCCTGTTGGTTGGCAAAACACTCAATAACACGGCTATATTTTTTCTGAAGCAGGATTGGGTTCGCTGTCATAGTATTTCACTCCCTTCAAAATGCAACAGAGACAATGCTTTCTCTGTGCGGAAACATATTTGCAGGTTCGGCTTTTCATAACGCAGGCGTTTGATAGCTTCCGTTTTATCAATCAATCCGTCAAAGAACAGCTCCACAGTATTGAACACCTTATCATTGGCAACACCACCTATAACAAGGTCGTAATCCGTCGAATCTTTCCCACGGCGGCAGCTCAGAATGAAATCCAGCCATTCTTCGGAATAAGAATCAAATTTCAGCGTTTTCAGTTCAGATTCCCGGCTTTCATCGTATTCATACCGAGAGATAATGCCATCTTTCCCACGGTGCTTGAACTTACCGCACCACTTCGCCGCCTGTTCATGTAGCGGCGTAACATAGAAGCCACGCCCAAAATCTACATTGGGGCGGGAATGAACCAAATCCGGCCTTGCAACCTCTAAGAAAGAACCATGATAAAGAATCATACTTCCACACCCCTTTCTTTCATCACATTAAGAAGGTCTTCAACGATATATTCCCGGCTCTGGGTATGCAGCACCTCATATTCCGGCACAATGTAACCGTTCAGAATATCGCTTTGTTCAGTAAATGCCTGATAGACACGTTCTGCACCCACACCCAGCTTTGCCGCTACATTTTCAATACAAAATACAGCGAACTCCAGTTCATTAGAATTTTTAATTTTTTCATCCGTCATCAAACTCCATCCCTCCTTACCAATTCTTTTTTTATCATATCACACAACTACTTATAGTACAATCTGACATTCACGATTTCGCTTTTATACGCTTCCTGCCCCCGAATACCAGGCCGGCGAGCAGCACCACCGGGAATATCACTCCGGCGAGAATACCGGCCCGCATATTGCCGCCTGCACGATTCTTAATAAATATAAGCGATTTTATCATTTTTTCACGTTGACATCTAATAATATTGTGATAGAATTTAATACAACATTAACATATCACACAATAGGAGGTCACATATGTTTCGTAAAATGAGAAGATACAAACCGGCACTCGAATTGCCGGAATGTATTGATATTTTGAAACAAGAAGTGCGTGGTGTTCTTTCCGTAATCGGTGATGACGGTTATCCGTACGGCGTACCGATCGATTACTGGTATGACGAGTCAAACGGTTGTATTTATTTTCACGGTGCCAAAGAAGGCCACAAAATAGATGCGCTCAGGGCTTGCGACAAAGCTTCTTTCTGCGTGTATGACGAAGGATTCCGTAATGAAGGCGAATGGGCGCTTAATATAAGGAGCGTAATAGCTTTCGGACATGTAAAGCCGGTAACAGACAAGGCACGCACGCTTGAGATATGCTTACAGCTCTGTCACAAATTCACTGACAGCAAGGAATACATCGACAACGAGATTGCCAAATCCGCCCCATCAGTTATGTGCCTCGAATTTACACCGGAACACATAACCGGCAAAATGGTCAACGAGTCTTAGTTCTATTATTTGAGACTCCTGCCTATGTTAGGCTTAATAAAATGCTCATCCGAATACTTCCACATAGCTTCGGAACCTTCATGCGTCCTCTCATTACGCTTGTAAACCTGGGAGTTATGCACGTCGTGTTCCGTCCAGCTTTTGCCGCCCGAGGCATCGTTTAACATTAATGGCTGCATCTTATCAAGGCTGTTGGCGAATCTGGCTTCGGGTGTTATATTTTCCTCAAATTCATCCCACAATCCGCGCAATCTGTCAGCCTGATCCTTTGGCAGAATGTTAAAAAGCCTGTCAGCCGCTTTAAGTTCGCGCTCCCTTTTGGTCTTATTTCCGGCCGTATCATATGCGTATGTATCGCCGGCATCAATCTCAATAAGGTCATGTATCAGCACCATTTCCATTACATGAAGTCTGTCAACCGGTTCGTTGGCATACTCACACATAAGCATCGCCATCATCGCAAGATGCCACGAATGTTCCGCGTCATTTTCTTTACGGCTGCCGTCAGCTAAATATGTCTGGCGGAAAATGCTTTTTTCCTTATCTATTTCACGTAAAAAATCATACTGTTTGTCCATTCTTGTCCTGTCCATAATTCTACCTCTTTTTAAATGTAACTATTTTCATTTGACACTGCCCGGATTCAATTATATTATTGAAGCATGAGCAGATTAAATAATAAAAAACCAATTTCAATTATAATAATTCTGTCCGTGGTTCTCATTCTGCTTATCGCAGCATTGATAATATTGACGAACCAGGGCAGAACACAAGATAAAGCCGATACTGCCACGCAGTCATCCGCAGAAACCGCAGGCATGGCTGTCTCCACAGAATCCGAGACGGAATCCGCTACCGGTGTACCAAAAACAACCGCCGCCGAGACAGAGCCGGCCACCGTTGTTGACAGCGAAGCTGAGCGTGATGCTTATTACAGTGCGCTCGTAACTAAAGCGCAGGCCTCTGGACGTAAGATAGTATATCTCACATTTGATGACGGCTCGGGAACACTTACACCGACCGTACTTGACACGCTTGATAAATATAATGTCAAGGCTACTTTCTTCGTCGTAGGCAATTATTCCCCGTCGGAGGATTTTGCCCGTACCGAATATAATGATATAATATCCCGCGGACACACCCTCGGAATACATTCGTTTACCCATTCGCGCGCTAATATTTATGAGTCTTTTGATGCATTTAAGGCCGATGCTGACCATATGTATAACTATGTCACCGAACTTACCGGACGTCCGCCACGGTTCTGGCGTTTCCCGGGAGGCTCCGCCACAAGCTTTGCCGATTCAAGGATGAAAAGCGATTACATTCCTTATATCGAATCACTCGGCATGACATACTATGACTGGAATGTAAGCTCCGGTGACGGAAGCGGCAATATCACCCGCGATAAGGTATATCAGAATGTCATTAACGGTGTCACGAACAAAGATGTCAGTGTCGTGCTTATGCATGACGGAAGCGGCCACGATGAAACTGTTGCCGCGCTGCCTTCAATATTGGACACACTTATCAATGAAATGAACTGCCTTATTGTTCCTATTACTGCTTCGACGATGCCTGTTCAGTCTCAGTTCTGACACCGGTATCATTAAGATATTGCTCGATTATATAACGCGGTCTGTTCTTGGTCTCCAGGTATATTTTGCCTATATATTCGCCTACGATGCCCATGGCGATAAGCAGGATTCCACCAATCACCCATACCGAAACAAGAATGCTTGACCAGCCGGCAACCACATGTCCGCTGAAATAGCTTACCAGCACATAGATAAGCATGATAATGCTTCCTATGAAAACAGCCACTCCGAGAAATGTGACTATTCTTATCGGCTTCACGCTCAGTGAAGTTATTCCCTCTATCGCAAGGCTCATCATCTTGCTTAACGGGTATTTGCTCTTGCCGGCAAGTCTTTCCTTGCGTTCATATTCCACTATTGTGGAAGGATATCCGATTAACGGAACAATCCCCCTTAAAAATAAATTGACCTCACGAAACTGCGCAAGTCCGTCAAGCGCCCGACGGCTCATCAGCCTGAAATCCGCATGGTTATATATGAGTTCACCGCCGAGATTTTTCGTGATTTTGTAAAAAGTCTGGGCTGTAAACCTCTTGAAGAAAGAATCCTTCTTTCTGTCGTTCCTGACTCCGTAAACGACATCATATCCCTCGTAATATTTCATGACCATTGTCTCAAGAACTTCTATATCATCCTGAAGATCCGCATCAAGGCTTATCGTCATGTCCGCATCATCCTTAACGGTCATCAGCCCGCCAAGCAGTGCATTCTGATGTCCCCTGTTACGCGTGAGATTTATGCCTCCGAAAAGGCTGTCCTCCTCATGAAGTTTCTCTATTATTCTCCACGTAAGGTCCATTGAGCCGTCATTTACCATTATGATTCTGCTCTCCGGCGATATTACACCTCTTGCAATCATGTCACTCATTTTATTTTTTAACTTGGCCGCCGTGTCCTGAAGAACCTCTTCTTCATTGTAACATGGTATAACAAGATATAGTTTTTTATTCATGCAGCACCCCGCCCAAATTCTTTATAATAATTTAAGATTATCACATTACTTTCTTAATTGCAATTCAAGTTGTTCAATGATATTATTATTTTATTATGAAGGAAAAAACAATTAACATCATTTTAACAGCAGTCCTGCTTTTGTCGCTGATTCCTGTTTACTATGTAGGACAGTATGCTCACCCGAGTGTCGATGACTATTATTACGGCGTTGAGACATCGGCTGTATGGCAGGATACGCATTCGGCAGGTGCGGTAATTTCACAGTCTTATGATTTAATGAAAGATACATACAATGACTGGCAGGGCAATTTTGCCGCCATATTTCTTATGCGCCTGCAGCCGGGAATTTTCGGGGAACAATATTATGTAATTGCACCCGTCATTCTCATCACAACTTTTGTTATATCAATGTTTTTATTTATATATACACTTCTGCGACGCTGGTTTAAAGCAGGGCGGACAGCCTCCGTTGCCATAGGTACCGTGCTTACCTTCGCTGCATTACAGTTTACATATAAACCGTCGGATTCATTTTACTGGTATAATGGTGCTATTTATTATACGTTTTTCTTTTCACTGATGCTTTTTCTTTTTACATCAGTGATTACCATTATCAAATCAGAAAACACCGCTGCGCGCGTAATATGTTCTGTATTATCGATGCCTCTGGCTTTCATGATAGGAGGCGGTAATTATGCGACAGCACTTTTTACATCGATAATCCTGGTACTGCTTACGGCATGGCAGATAAAGCATAAAGATAAATCTTTTATTATTCTTGCTGTTATTACCGTCCTTTCGCTTGTGTCATTGGGAATAAGCGTTATGGCTCCCGGCAATGCCATTCGCCAGGCATCTGTCGGTGCCGGCCCGGGAGTTCTCAAGGCATTGGTTTATTCCTTTGCATACGGAGCATATAATATCGCGGATTCAACCACCTTCCCGGTTGCTGTTATGTGGATTGCACTGCTTCCTGTTTTTTACCGGATTGCCGTATCAAGCGGGCTTAAATTCCGCTTTCCGGCAGCTGCTATAATATTTTTCTACTGTGTATATTGCGCACAGGGCACACCGGTCTTTTATGCACAGGGAATTCATATGCCATACCGCATGATGAATATTATTTATTTTGCCTATTACGGTTTTATGACGATATCGCTTATATATCTCATGGGCTGGATACATGAGCGCTTCGAAAACACCGCATTTGTCAGGGGATTATCCTCTGTCTGTGAAATTCCGCGCAGGTTTACAGCTGTTTTCAGCATATCGCTTATCCTGTTTACGGCAGGATGTGTCGGACTTATAAGTGTTGAGGAAGCTGATGACGGCTCGGCATATTTTAACGGGCTGCCTCTGAGCCTGGATGCTGTTTATTCCGTTATGGACGGAGAGGCCGGATATTATGATTCGGCACTTACGACGCGCGCAGAGTATCTTGCTTCATCTGATGACCCGAACGCAATACTTCCTCAGCTGTTGTACTATCCGTCACCGATATATCATACAGATATCACAACGGATGCTGCTGACTGGAAGAACGCTCACCTTGCATTATATTATAACAAGACTTCCGTGAGGTTGTCGGAACAGGAGATTTATTATTATGGATACCAATACCCGGGACAATAACATTCAGAAAGAAAAAGCAAGGATCATCCCCAAGGGTTCTTTCATATTCTGTCTTTTGGTGGGAATTATCGGGCTCGGAATTGCCACTTTCTGCCACATAGGGGTTGCTAACGGAAAGCGTACTCATCTTAAAACCGATGCTGTGATTACAAGTGTCGGTGATACAGTGCTTGTGGATTATACTTACGACGGACTTGAATTCAAAAACAAAGAGCTCTATGCTTTCAACACGCCGTCTGTCGGAGACCACATAACCATATATCTTGATAAAGAAGACTATGAAACTCCGATCAATTATGCAATAAGTTCGCAGATTGCTCTTATTTTTACGATATCGGGCGCCGTATTTTTCCTTGCGGGGCTTGCCGGATTAATCATACGTCACAATGTCATGGGTGATGTGGATATGATCGTGGAAGGCGGCAAATACATCTATGTTGACGTGGACAGAGTTGTTTACGAGACATCTGTCACAGATGAGAACGGCAGGCATCCTTTTGTATTATATTGCCACTACGAAGATTTCCACGGCAGGCGCAAACACGATTATATATTAAATGATATATACGATAATCCAAATGCATATCTGGCAGCTCATAAGAACAAACTCAAGTTATATATCAAGGGTAAGAATTACAGAAAATACAGATTTGACCCTGAAGTTCTTAAAGAATTGTAGAAATAACCAATGCCCGCCTGATGGCGGGCATTATGTGTCTTATTCGGTTTTTCCCGATTCCAATTCCTTAAACAGTGGAACTATACGGCTGGTTCCGAGCCTTGATGCTCCAAGCTTAAGCATAAGGTCCGCATCCTCAAGTGATGAGATACCTCCGGCCGCTTTTATTTTCACATTATTGCCTACGTTAGCCTTTAAAAGTGCTATATCCTGAGGTGTCGCACCATCTGTGGAAAATCCTGTTGATGTCTTGATGTAATCCGCACCCGACTTTGTCACAACATCGCACATCTGAATCTTCTCTTCCTGTGACAGGAGACATGTCTCAACAATAACCTTCAATATTCTTCCGTGGCATGCTTCCTTGACAGCTATAATCTCATCCATTATGTCATCATATCTGCCGTCTTTAACCCAGCCGAGATTAATCACCATATCTATCTCGTCTGCACCGTTAAGAATGGCATCTTCGGTCTCCACGACCTTAATCTTCGTGGTATTATAACCGTTCGGAAAACCTATGACAGTACATATCTTAAGCATAGTCTCCTTATCTCTTATATAATCTGCTGCATCCCTTACATATGACGGCGGAATACACACCGACGCACATCCATTATCAATGCCCTCATCACATAATTTCTTGATTTCGCTCCATCTGGCTGTCTGCTTAAGAAGTGTGTGATCACACTTCGCCAGAATCTCTTTCATGTCCATATCTTCAGCCTCCTGAAATAAATAATAAGCGAAGGGCTGCATTTATCATCCTCCGCTTAATTTATACTCTAATTATAACCGTAACCGGTATGTTCCGTCAATGACAATATTAAATCGTTGAGACAGAATTCTTGAGTCTGTCGATTGCTGATTTAAGTTCAGCTATATCTGCCTCCGACATTTTCTCAGGCGTAGCTCTTCTGATAAGTCTGGATACGTAATCCACATCCGCCTTAACCTGCTGTTTGGTATTCTTATCAATTGTCTTGCGGTTTTCCCTGAGTTTGATCTGCGCATCATCTATGGCTGCTCTGGCATCGTTAATCGTCTCAAAAGCCTCCATTCTCGTTCCGTCGCTTTCCTCATATTCCGCAGCTTCCCGCATCGCTTTCTCTATCTCTGCATCTGAAAGATTGGAACTTGTTGTAATCGTAATACCCTGTTCTCTTCCCGTCTCCAGATCCCTTGCCGAAACGTTGACAATACCATTCGCATCAATATCAAAAGTTACCTCTATCTGCGGCACTCCGGCCGGTGCACGTCTGATTCCGTTAAGCCTGAATGTTCCGAGGAGCTTATTGTCCCTTGCAAACTGGCGTTCTCCCTGAAGGACTTTAATCTCAACAGATGTCTGGAAATTCATTGCTGTTGAAAACACCTGGCTCTTACGGCACGGAATGGTCGAATTACGATCTATAAGTCTTGTCGCAACGCCTCCGACTGTCTCTATCGAAAGTGTGAGCGGTGTCACATCCAGAAGCAGAAGCTCCGATGCCGCTGCCGAATCCCCGGAAAGCTTTCCGCCCTGTATCGATGCTCCGAGTGCAACACATTCGTCAGGGTTCATATTTTTACTCGGTTCGAGACCCGTAAGCATGCGCACTTTCTCCCGGACTGCCGGAATCCTCGTGGAACCACCAACCAGAAGGACTTTATTAAGCTCGCTCTTATTGATTCCCGCATCTGAAAGCGCTGTCATAACAGGACCCGCTGTGCGGTCGACAAGATCGGCCGTCAATTCCTCAAACTTGGCTCTTGTGACGGTGATATCCATATGCTTTGCGCCAGACTTGGTTGTCACAATAAACGGAAGATTTACATTAGTAGTTGCTGCGGACGAAAGTTCTTTCTTAGCTTTCTCAGCTTCTTCCCGGACTCTCTGCATTGCCATCTTATCCTTACTTATGTCCACACCTTCTGTACGTTTAAATTCGCTCACAAGATATGAAACAAGTCTGTCATCAAAATCATCCCCGCCAAGATGGTTATCCCCGGAAGTTGCCAGAACCTCGATAACCTTGTCTCCTATTTCTATAACTGATACATCAAATGTTCCCCCACCAAGATCATATACAAGGATTTTTTGGGGTTCGCCGTTATCAAGTCCGTATGCAAGTGCTGCGGCAGTAGGTTCATTAATGATACGTTCCACCTTGAGTCCGGCAATTTTACCGGCATCTTTGGTGGCCTGACGCTGCGCATCGCTGAAATATGCAGGTACTGTTATAACAGCTTCCGTCACACGTTCTCCGAGATAATTCTCCGCGTCCTTCTTAAGTTTCATAAGTATAAAAGCTGATATCTCCTGCGGTGTGTATTTCTTACGATCTATTGAAACCCGGTAGTCAGTGCCCATATGTCTTTTAATGGAGGATATTGTCCTGTCCGCATTGGTTACCGCCTGACGTTTGGCGGGCTCCCCGACAAGCCTCTCCCCCTTCTTGGAAAAAGCAACAACCGACGGTGTCGTCCGCGCTCCTTCCGCATTCACTATAACTGTCGGCTGTCCGCCTTCTATTACAGCAACACAACTGTTTGTGGTTCCCAGATCTATTCCGATTATCTTTCCCATTTCATGCATCTCCTGCTTTATTTTATGATTAATATGTATTATAATTTTACCGTATGAATAATATATGTCAAATTTCTTTATTTTTTATAAACTTTCTAAATAAAAAGGGAAAAAACAGTTGACTTTAGCGGTTTAAAGTGCTACACTAGCGAATGTCAAATACAGAATCAGGAAGAGGAACATAATTATGGCAATGAAATTTTTCAAGAAACTTCCGGACCCGGAAGTTTTAAAGCAGGAAATACCTATGAGTGCCGCTCTGGCTGCACTTAAGAAAGAACGTGACAAAGAAATCCGCGATGTTTTCACGGGTGTATCGGATAAATTTATCGTTATTATAGGACCATGTTCTGCGGACCGCGAAGATGCTGTCTGCGAATATGTAAGCAGACTTGCAAAGGTTAACGAAAAGACCAAGGATCGTCTTCTCATTATCCCAAGAATTTACACCAACAAGCCTCGTACAACCGGCGAAGGATACAAGGGAATGCTGCATCAGCCGGACCCTAACAAAGAGCCGGATCTCTATGCCGGAATTGCATCCATCCGAAAAATGCATATCGACGCTATTGACGTGAGCGGTCTTACCTGTGCCGATGAAATGCTTTACCCGGAGAACAGAAGCTACCTTGATGATGTTCTCTCATATGAAGCAATCGGTGCACGTTCAGTTGAGGATCAGCAGCACAGGCTCACAGCCAGCGGTATGGACATCCCAATAGGAATGAAGAATCCTACCAGCGGTGACTTTGGTGTAATGCTTAACTCCGTAGTTGCGGCGCAGAGCGCACATGAATTTATCTACCGTGGTTACAGCGTCAACACTACCGGCAATGACCTTGCACATGTCATATTACGTGGCGGTGTCAACAAATACGGCATTTGCATTCCGAATTACCATTATGAAGATCTTGAGAGACTTTATGAACAGTATATGGCTAAGAATCTCAAGAATCCGGCCGCAATTATCGATGCCAACCACTCTAATTCCAACAAGAAGTTCAAGGAGCAGATAAGAATTACAAGCGAGGTTCTTCACAGCCGCCGCTATAATTCTGATTTTCACAAACTTGTCAAAGGTGTAATGATCGAAAGTTACCTCGAAGAAGGCAACCAGAAGATCTGCTCTGATATGGTTTACGGTAAATCCATCACAGACCCTTGTCTTGGATGGGATGATACTGAGAAATTGCTTTATAAGATAGCTGAAGAGTGTTAAAAGGGAGTTTATTAACACATAATTTATGAACTTGTTTCAATTTGTTCATAATTTATCCATTTTTTATCCATAATGGGTATCTATACTATGAATTGTTAAAGAGCTATATGGTTTTCGGTCACATACCGATTTTATCATAGAATCTTTTTCATTGATCTCCCCCTCTTTTTTATTTTTATATTATAATGAGACAGCGTACGCGGCTGTCTCATTTATATTTTATTCCTTTATATACTTTATACGAGAAAGGAATCTACTATGGATTTAGCAACACTTTTGTTGCTGGCTGTCGGCTTGTCCATGGATGCATTTGCCGTATCCATCTGCAAGGGGCTCGCAACAAAACAGCTCAAAGCAAGCCATATGCTTATTGTCGGCGCATGGTTTGGAGGATTTCAGGCACTTATGCCTATGATTGGCTATCTGCTCGGCTCACGTTTCGTCGGACTAATTACCAATATTACACCGTGGATTGCATTTGCACTTCTTACTCTTATCGGTGTCAATATGATACGTGAAACATTTTCCAAAGAGGAAAAAGAGGAAACAAGCGCAGCCTTCGGATTTAAAACAATGCTTGTGATGGCTGTCGCTACGAGCATAGACGCGCTCGCCGTCGGTATAACATTCTCCTGCATCCCTGTCACTATAATCAGCGCCGGCGAGCTTTTTAATACTTTCATTGCGGTATTGATTATAGGGCTGTGTACGTTTATAATATCAATATGCGGCGTCAAGGTCGGCAACGTCTTCGGTGCCCGCTATAAAAATAAAGCTGAATTTGCCGGCGGTGTCATTCTTATTCTGCTTGGCATCAAAATTCTGCTTGAATATTTCGGAATCAAACTTTTTTAAGAAAGGATATGTTAATCATGCCATTACCGGTCAGTTTCCTGCTTCTTGTCGTAGGATTTGTGCTCCTTATGAAGGGAGCGGATATTTTCGTGGACGGTTCGTCCTCACTTGCGGATAAAATAGGTATCCCGCAGATAGTAATAGGTCTCACAATTGTTGCTTTCGGAACCAGTGCTCCGGAGGCTGCCGTCAGCATAACCGCCGGAATCAAGGGCAGTCCCGACCTCTCCATAAGCAATGTGCTTGGAAGCAATATTCTGAATGTGCTGCTTATCCTGGGTATTGCATCCGTTATTGCACCGCTTTCGATTCAGAAAAACACATTGAAATATGAAATACCATTTGTCTTTGTTATCACGGGACTCTTGCTCGGACTTGGTATCATGGGCAACAAATTAAGCCGTGTGGACGGAGTAATATTCCTTCTTTTTATGGCGGCCTTCATGGTATATCTGGTTATCATTTCCAAGAAGCAGCCGGATGCCGTAGAAGAAACCGTCATCAAGAAAATGCCTGTCTGGAAAATGATTTTATTCATAATTCTGGGCGGTGCCGGAATCGTCGGAGGAAGCCAGCTTACTGTCAATGCTGCCACTTCAATCGCCAAATTTTTCGGAATGAGTGAGAGGCTCATCGGTCTTACGATAGTGGCTTTCGGAACATCACTTCCGGAACTTGTCACCTCGGTAGTCGCTTCATATAAGCACAACGCAGATATCGCCATCGGCAATATTGTCGGAAGCAACATTTTCAATATATTATTTGTACTCGGCGTCACAGCTGTTATAACCCCGATAGCATATGTCAACGATTTTATCGTAGATAACATCATGGCAATGTTTGTAATGCTTCTGCTCTTCTTATGTGTCATCAGGCGCAAAAAGCTCACCAGACTCGGCGGCATAATAATGCTTTTATGCTACGCAGCATATTTCGTTGTATTTATCGTTATGTAATAAAATCCCTGCTCAGGAATTCTTTATATTAATTCCGGGCAGGGATTTTCTGATTATTTTTCTTATCCTTATTCATGTAATATAATGCACACGCTATATATCCGATTGCACGGATTGTATTGGCTGCAAGGTATGCCAGTGTCGCTCCGAGCACTCCTCCACTTCTGGTAAAAAGCGGCATGATTATAACTGTTGCAACAGCAGACACAATATTGATAACTATACTGAAATGCTGGTGTCTGTATATAATGATTACGTTTTCAAAAAGTGTATACACCGCAACCATTCCGCCCGCAAGCATCAGCAGTGCATTACTCCATTCATAGCCGTGCAGATCCCTGCCATACAGCAGTGACAGCGCCCAGCCTCCCGCAAAATACATTACAAGCATACTGACAACAGTGATAAATGCGATTACGCCCATCTGCTTTATTATAAGCTTATTAAGTGTCTTCGTATCTCCCTGGTCATGACAGACCGCCATCTTCGTGATCCACATTCGCATAGTAAATCCCGCAAGCAGGTCAACCACAAATGTCGGCATAAACAGTGCATTGAAATCAACGTATTTACTTCCGCGGCCAAAATACTGCTCTATCGCAAGCTTCGGCGCGCTGTGAATATACGCACACAGGAAAGAACTGACAAATAAGGCAAAACATGCTATTATAAGTCCCTTTACAGCCTTCATATTAAAGTGTACTCCCAGCCTGCCAAAATATTTGGTAAGCGGAAAATCAATCACTACAATAAGAAGTATCGATACGGCTGCAAGCACAACGGATGATATTACAACATCCCTCGTGATCACAAGCATTCCTATATATACTATTATCATTGTCAGATCTTTGACGAACTGGCTCTTACCGCTGACATCAAATCTGAACTTCTGCTGGTATAATCCTTCGAATACGTCTGACAGGCATTCCGCCATCTTATATACCGTAAGGCTCGCTGCAACAATCGCAATTCCGCCGGTGTATCCTTTGACGGCAATCCATATGAACATTACAATCATGGCTGCCATGCATGTAATAAGCCTGAAAGTAAAATAATCAGCAAACGAATACTGTTCTCTTACGTCCGACACCTGATAATTACGGACCGAATACTTGCCTACCGTAAGCATCATCTGCGCAACAACCATTCCGGCATTATATATTCCGGCCGCCTCATCATCGAGGATATGCGTGATAACTATCAGAAACAAAAGAGACTGCAGCGAATATACTATTCCCGAAGCCACAGTCCATGCAAACGTTCCCAGTTCACCCCTGCCGTCCGCCTGAACTCCGACTCCTCGTGTTCCTATAAAAAATTTCTTATACATATTTAAAATAATAACTCCCCCGGTTGCATACCTCTGTTCCCGGGAGAGTCCCAAATCCTAGTTAGCTGCTTCTTTAGCTGCAAGATACTCATTAAGGCTGGCCTCAAGCTCGTCCGGATTCAATCCGTGAACCATAGCTGCCTCCTCAAGTGATTCTCCCTGTGAAGCAGGGCATCCTATACAATGCATTCCCGATGCCATAAGAACTCCGGCAAGGTTCGGGTCAACCTGAAGAATATCATGAATAATCATGTCTTTTGAAATCTTTGCCATGTTAAATTTCCTCCTGTAATGAATATGTCCTGTGAAAGTATTCCCCTTTTTGCAAGACAATATGATTATATAATATGTCTAAAATACATTCAAGCACTTTCACTTCTTTAATGAGAAAAATAAAATTTTTTTCTAAGTTTTAACTATTGTCTTATTGACAATTCTGGTATATAATCAAGATATTCTATACTTAATACTTTAGGAGGTAATTTATTATGGCATATGTTATTTCAGATAGCTGCATCAGCTGTGGTACATGCGCAGGCGGATGTCCTGCAGGAGCAATCGCTCAGGGCGATGCACACTATGAAATCGACAAGGACGCATGTCTTTCATGCGGAGCATGTGAAGCTGCTTGTCCGGTAGGCGCTATTTCAGCAGAATAATTCATAGCAACACTAAACCGCCGGCGTGTATATTACGCCGGCGGTTTTTCTATGTATACAGCCTTCACAGACCGAAATGTTTTCTTTTCTTACGCCGCCCTCTTTCTTCACTTCCTGCGGCGGCCTCCTTATTACTTTTCTGACAATTTCTTATTGTTTCGTCAAGTCTTTTATAACGTTCCTCTTCCGCATCCTCTTTCATCCTGAGAAGATAATCCATCTCCTTAATAACTTTATCGCTGACCTTATATGACAATTCATCCTGCATTATCACATTATTTTCGCGCAATGCTTCCGTAACAATGCCGCCTATTATGGCCTTGAACTGTTCCATCTTATCTGCTGCAGCCGTCATGCCCGTCTGTCTTATTTCTCCGATTTCAGCCTTTTCACACGAGATGCCCTCTCCTGCCAGCTCAGCCTTGATTGCCTTCAGCTGATACCCCTTGTCCTTCATGGCTTTTATTTTACAGAACAGAGCAATATGCTCGTCCGTATAATACCGGTGTCCGAGTTCATTGCGTGGAATAACCAGTCCCAATTCTTCTTCCCAGTAACGCAGCACATGCGCTTCAAGTCCGGTTTTTGCCGACGTCTCGGAAATTATGTATCTTTTTTCTTCCATTAATTTTCACCCCTTTATCGTTTTGGTCGCATTAATTATAACATTACGTCAATCCTCCGCTAATATAAATCGTATCTCTTATTTCGCCAAAAAAATACCGCAGACGACATCAAAATCATCCACGGTATACTTTATTAAAAGTCTTCATTACGCTTGTTACTCTGTTCAAGATTAACGAACTTGGTAAGATCGGCAATCCATCCCAGTTCAACCGTTCCGGTAGGGCCGTTTCTCTGCTTTGCAATTATTATCTCTGCAACGCCGGGCCTGTCCGTATCTTTCTTATAGTAATCTTCCCTGTATATGAACATAACCACATCGGCATCCTGCTCTATGGCTCCGGATTCTCGCAAGTCCGAAAGCATCGGTCTTTTATCCGGTCTCGACTCAACACTTCGGCTTAACTGTGACAACGCTATGACCGGAACATTAAGTTCCCTTGCCACACCCTTAAGTGCTCTCGATATCTCGGATACTTCCTGCTGTCTCGATTCACTCTTTCCGCCGCCGGACATAAGCTGTATATAGTCGATAATTATAAGTCCAAGATTGTTATCCCGCTTGAACTTTCTGCATTTGCTTCTAAGTTCCGCGACAGAAATTCCCGGTGTATCTTCTATTATAATGTGCGACATGCCGACATTGGATGCACCCTCTGCTATATTAGACCATTCTGCCGGCGAAAGGTTACCGGTTCTTATATTCTTGGAATCAACTTTGGATTCCATCGAAATGATACGGTTAACAAGCTGCAGCTTTGACATTTCCAAACTGAATATTGCCGTCGTTGTATTATGTTTGACAGATACATACTGTGCAATATTAAGTACAAATGCTGTCTTTCCCATGGATGGTCTGGCTGCGACAAGAACAAGGTCTGAATTCTGCAGTCCGGCCATCTTATAATCCAGATCTGTAAAACCGGTCGCTATACCGGTTATTTTACCACCCGCCTTCGCCGCAGCCTGCATTCTGTCAAGCGCTTCGATTACAACCTCGCTTATCGGCTGTATTTCTTCACTGCTACCGCTCTGGGTCACATCGGTAATATTTTTCTCTGCATTATAGAGAATATTTTCTATATTATCCTTACTTTCGTAACATTCATTTTCTATTGTCTGCGCCGTTTTGATAAGCCTGCGCAGAATTGATTTATTTTTGACAATCTCTGCATAATGCCTTATGTTCGCTGATGTCGGCACGGATGAGAGTATCTCTCTTAGGAATTCCATTCCCGATACCTCAGGCGGAGCTCCGTTCTGGCGGACTCTGTCCTGAACCTGTATGAGGTCTGCCGGTTTACCTTCCTTGGACAATTGATCCATCGCTTCAAAAAGTATTCCGTATCTGGTCGAATAGAAATCCTCTTTCTCAAGCATATCAACCGCCGTAACTACAGCATCCTTGTCCATAAGCATGGATGCTATTACCGCCTGTTCAGCTTCATCACTATGTGGCAAAATGCGCTTAATGAGCACTTCATCCATTTTCCCTATGCCTCACTGACATGTACATTAAGTTTTGCTGTTACATCGCGGTGCAGTCTGACTGATACAATTGACGTTCCCACGCATCTTATAGGCTCATCAAGCACGATTTTCTTCTTGTCAATCTCAATACCGTGCTGTGCTTTAAGCTCCGTAGCGATTTCCTTGGACGAAATAGAACCGAATGTCCTTCCGTCTTTACCTGACTTAATGGAAACCTCCACTTTAAGTGTCTCTATCTTTCCGGCAAGTTCTTTAGCTGCCTCAAGCTGCTCTTTGGCCACTTTATCATCGTGTGCCTTCTGGAGCTTAAGATTATTCATATTTTCCGCATTGGCTTCAACGCCTAATTTCTTCGGAAGTATGAAGTTACGTGCATATCCGTCACTGACATCCACGGTCTGTCCTTTCTTGCCAAGTGCCTTTACATCCTGTAATAAAATAATTTTCATTAGATTGCGCCCTCCTGTATCATCTCATCAAGTGTCTTCTTAACAAGGTCAATCGCTTCTTCAAGATCCATTCCTTTCAGCTGTGCTCCGGCGATTGTCATATGTCCTCCGCCTCCGAGACGTTCCATAATAAGCTGTACATTGACCTCGTCAATTGACCTCGCACTGATATATATCTCATCATTATAAAGTGTAAATACTATTGATGCCTTAATTCCCGAAATATTCAAAAGCTCATTCGCCGCCTGCGCACCCACAATAGTCGGACTTTGCAAACCGGCGCTTGGACATATGGATATCGCAAAACAGTCCCGGTAAACCTCAGCATGCCTTACAGCCTCCGCCTTGGCCTTATATTCAGTCATATCGCTTCTCAAGAGCTTACGCACTCTTATGATATCAGCTCCGTTACGTCTTATAAATGCTGCCGCTTCAAACGTTCTCGCTCCGGCCTTATTGCTGAAGCTGTTAGTATCTATTACAATACCGGCATATATCGTATCCGCTTCAATCGGTTTAATCTTAACATTGTCACAGATATATTGAAGAATTTCCGCCACCATCTCGCATGTAGATGAAGCGTACGGCTCTATATATGATAATGTAGCATTCTCTATAGGCTCACTGCCCTGACGGTGATGATCAAGTACGACTGTGGTCTTGCACTTTCCGATCAATTCCGGACATTCCGTATAACCCTTTCGGTTTACATCCACTACCACAAGCAGCGTATTGGCTGTAACCTTGGTAAGCGCTTCTTCACTGTTAACGAATAAATCCTTATCATAATCCGAGCTGTTCTTATACAGGTCAACTATCGGCCGTAAAGATGTCGTAATCTCATTAAGTACAATATTGGCTTTCTTATCAAAAGCTCTCGCCGCAGCATATATACCGACTGCTCCGCCGACTGCATCGACGTCGCTTATCTTGTGTCCCATAATAAGAACATTATCGGTGCCCTCAAGAAGTTCCCTGAGCGCATGGGCTTTGACTCTCGCTTTAACTCTCGTATTTTTCTCAACGGAATTGGTCTTACCGCCGTAATACGTCACCTTGTTGCCCTCGCGGACTACCGCCTGGTCGCCGCCACGTCCGAGTGCAAGATCTATGGCAGCCCTTGCCATATCGTAATTCTTAAGATATGTTCCGTTCATGGCACCGATTCCTATACTGAGAGTAACCGACATCTCATTGCCGATGTTGACCGACTTAACTTCCTCAAGCACGGAAAATCTGTCTTCTCTCAACTGCTCTAAGAATCTGTACCTGAATACAACCAGATACTTGTCCTTCTCAAGCTTCTTGACGATTCCGTTGCCGCCGGATACATATTTGTTAATCTTACGGTCAACAAGTGCAATTAACAGAGAACGTCTGACTTCATCTATGCTCTCCAGTGCCTCATCATAATTATCTATATATATAAGTCCTACAACGCATCTCTCATCATGCAGTTCCTTACGGCACTCATTGATTTCAGTCTCATCAAAAAGATACATCGCATATATTCTGGTATTCTCATCGGCGTCAACCATTCCGGCATCCATGTCAATGCCACTCATATCCACTGATTCTATAACAAGTCTGTAATCCCGGCCCCCGAACTTAAGGCTGACTTCATTCATCTTATCAAGTCCTGCCGCAAAATCCAATTCTCCCACCTCCGGGAAAATCGATGCCAGTCCCTTATGATAGTCTTCCTTGCTGACAATTTCAGTAAAAGCATTATTAAGCCATATAATATGTCCGCTCTCATCAAGCAGGCCGTAAGGCACCATCAGATCGTCCATCATCCGCTTCTGCATCTGTGCATAACCGGACGCAAACTCTATTATATTTCTGGTAAAGAAATTGTGCTTTGTTATCATAAATACAGTCAAAAACACCAGATATATCAATAATGCCGCAGAAAATACAACTGCCGCACGCAGGTCAATGAAATACATTATGGCATTAACCACAGCAAAAAAGACTGCGCCATACACCGGCCAGCGCAGATATATCTTCAGCGGTCCTTTGATTTTGCCAAAAATACTTCTCATGATTCGCTCCTGTCCATAAAAAACGATTTGAATTTATTGTACCACATCCGGTCTTTTTTTACCAGCATAAAAAAAGGAACCGGCCGTCCTTTACGGAACGACCGGTGTCTATGTACACTGTTAAATTATTAACCTTTAACCGAACCCATTGCAATACCCGAAACGATATTCTTTGAAAGGATGAGATATACAATGATTACAGGGAAAATAGAAAGCGCAATCATCATATAAACCTGACCCATATCAAATTTCAGGTAATCCGACGAACGGAGCTGTGCAATAATGATAGGTATTGTCTTCATCTTCTCTTTCTTGAGTATGAATGTCGGTATGAAGTAGTTATTCCAACTGCCTACGAAAGTAAATATTGCCTGAACCGCAATTGCCGGTTTCATAAGCGGAAGTGCTATCGTGTTAAAAGTTCTGATTTCACCAGAACCGTCAATTCTCGCCGCCTCTATAAGAGCTAACGGAAGTGCGCTTTCCATATACTGTTTAAGGTAATAGAATGTTACCGGTGCTGCTATCGAAGGTACGATAAGCGGTATAAAGTTATTAATTAACTTCATCTTAGTCATCAACTGTATGAAACCAAGTACGGTTACCTGTGTAGGAACCATCATTATCATAAGAATGAATGTAAAGATGAATTTCTTAAGTTTGAAATCGTATACATGAATCGCATATGCAGTCAATGTTGAAAAATACGTCGAAAGCAATGCTGATGAACATGCGATGACCAAACTGTTCCTCAAGCCCTGGAATACAGGCTGTGAACTGTTAATAAGATTCTTAAAATTCTCTACGAAATGCGTACTCGGAATAAATGTTATTCCCTTCTGTATTTCACCGTTACTTCTGGTAGAATAAATCAGAAGTATATAAAACCAAAAGAGGCACAAAATCGAAAGAATTATCAATACTATATAAGCTATCACACGTCTTGCATGTGTTGACGTGCTTTTTTTAATTCCACCAACCGGTTCGCTCATATCCTTATGCCTCCTTATCTTTCTTTCTATACATGATATTGTAAACAAGAAGGCTTAATGCGCCCGTAAGTAAGAAGAGTACTACCGAAATAGCACCACCCATACCGTAGTTCTTGCTGTACAAGTGTTTGTTCAAATACATAATCATCGTCATAGTCGTATCGGTAGGATTACCTGTTCCGTTTGTCAAAATCTGAGGTACATCAAACATCTGGATACCACCGATCAATGAGGTAATCACTACATATATAAGAATTGGTTTCAAAAGAGGGAGTGTAATTCTGGTAAATCTCTGCCATGAATTAGCACCGTCAACCTCTGCCGCTTCGTAAAGCGATACATCAATTCCCATGATACCTGCCATAAGAAGAATCGTTGTGTTACCGAACCACATAAGGAAGTTCATGGTTGCTACAAGGCTCCTTGTAGCCCACTTGTTCGAGAAAAACTTGAACGGTTCATCTAATATGTGCATCTTTATCAGAAGGTCGTTAATAGGACCGCCGTCTGAGAACAATGCGAAGAACAACAATGAAAACGCCGATGCCATTATCAGGTTAGGCATATAAATTACTGTCTTGAAAAATGTACTTCCCTTAAGTCTGAGTCTCGTATCTGAGAACCACTGTGCAAGGAGAAGCGATACGATAATCTGCGGGATAAATCCCATTACCCACATTATTGCGGTATTTCCTGCATACTGCCAGATCTTACCGCCTGCAAAAAGTGTTTTGTAGTTCTGAAATCCTACAAAGTTAGGACCAACATGATTAAGCTGGGCCATATAATTTTCAAAGAAACTGTTGTAAAATGTGCTTATCAACGGAATCAGGTTGAACACAAGAAAGACTGCAATAAACGGGATTAAAAATATGTATCCCCATTTGTTGTAGCGGACTACCTTGCTTTTCTTGCCCTTTCCCATAGGAGCAACACTCGCTTGATTCTGTGCCATATCCTCACTCCTAATTTCTTATTTTTATAAATTTTCTATATACGGTATTTTTGTAAAAAACATGCCTGCCCATAAGAGCAGGCATGTCATAAAGTCAAGCTGTTATTTATTCTGGTTTCTTAAGTTCCGGATACTTAACAATAACTTTGGTATAGAATGCATCAAGTGCATCTTCATATGTCTTGTAGTTACCATCGAAGTAATCCTTCATAGCGTTCTGGAACTCTTCGTTACATCCCTGATCGTAACCTGAGATGTTAGCAAGGCTTACCGTCTTGATTCCGTTGCAGAAAAGTCCAACCGGGTTCTGGTTTGAAAGATACTTATCACCAAATGAGCTATCAGTAGCCTTAGCTTCCATAACCTTTGAGTTATTAACGAAGTCATGATCTTTCTCAACGATCTGAGTCATTGTCTCTTCATCTGTTGTGAGGCAAAGCATAAGGTCTTTAACGAGTTCCTGGTTATCTGTACCTGCTGCTGCGCAGATCCAAGTACCGCCCCAGAAGAAGCCCTGTGGTCCTTCTGTAACAGCCCATCCTCCGTCATAACCAACGCTGCCTTTTTCATCACAGTGCATTGAGAAGTCGATTAACCAAGCCGGTCCAAAGTAGCAGAATACATTACCTGTCTCATAGAATCCCTTAGCCCAGTCATCTGACCAGAGTGCATGTGTATCTGTCTGCTTAGCATCTACCATTGCCTTAGACATATCAACCCATTTCTTGATATTGTCATCTACATTGATTACGTTGTTCTCATCAACCCACTTAGATGTTACGTTGTTGGAGAATACACGGTATGTATCATTTACTGAAGATGTCATCTTGTAGTTCTTGGCAGCCATCATCTTAGCTGTATCTGCGAATTTATCCCAGTCTGCAACTGACTTCTGAACTTCTGCAGGATCATCTGTTCCGAGAACTTCCTTAGCAATGTCTCTTCTGTAGATAAGGAGTCCAGGGCATCCCTGCCATGAAATACCTTTAAGGTTTCCTTCTGAATCTGTTACAGCGTCCTTAGTATACTGATACTGGTTAGGAAGGTCTGCATCTGTGATTCCGAGGTCAGCAAGCTTCGTTGTGTATTTGCTGTTTACATATTTGAGTGCATAGTCTGCTTCTACAAGGAAAATATCAATCTTCTTGTCTGCATCAGCATTCTCCTGGTTATCTCCGTTGTCCTGAAGAGTCTGGTCAAGATTGGTCTGATATTTGTTATCCTGGTTGTCAACCTTTGTGAACTTAACAGATACATCGCCAATCTTACCGTTGGTAGCATCTACCTTCTCATATCCCGGGAAGTGATCCGCAACACGGTTGATGAACTCATCATTCCATACATAGATGTTAAGAACCTTTCCTTCGCTGTCATACTTCTTCGCTGCGATCTGGTCTCTCAAAGGAACCTCTTTGCCGCTTGCATCTGTTACTACTTCTTTCGTCGCGTTGTTAGCTGCTGCTGAACCTGAACTTGAGTTCTTGCTACATCCAACGAACGATGCTGCTGCCATAGCTGTTACTAATGTTAAAGCCATAGCTCTTTTAAATTTTCTCATTGCTCCTCCATTCCGATGTCTTAAAGACATCAACCTTTGCTCTTTTCTTCGAACGATTTAACATCACTAAATCGTTTTCGTATCTTGATAATACACCACTTTGTCTATAATTGCAACCATTTTTTTCATTTTTTTGTAAATTATGTCTAACGTTTACGAAAACGCAGCACATATAATTCGCGGAGAAGCGCGAAAGTGCCCTATTTTCAAGGTTTTCAGAGCTTTTGTTTTCGAAATCGTTTTCGTATTTTTGTAAGATTATATTCGAGATTTCAATCGTTTTTTCGCGAAAGCATCCCTCTTATACACATCTTGCACAAAAAAAATCACAAGGCCTTAATGTCTGCCTTGTGATTCTGTCAATTTATCTTCTTAATTGTCTCTCCCGGACAAAGTGTTGCGTCTATAACAACCTGATCTATAATTGTCGTTCTGGGTTTCTCTATCAGGCTGATCAGCTTCTCCGCCGCTTTCTTGCCAATCAGTCTGGTATCCTGTATAATCGTGGTAAGTCTCGGTTCCATCATGCGCGATATAGGAATTCCATCATATCCGGCAATCGATATATCTTCCGGTATTCTGAGTCCTTTTTCACGCATAACATTGATTCCGCCAAATGCGGCAAAATCATCAGGATATAATATGCATGTCGGAGGTTCCTTAAGGTCAAGAAGCTTTCTTGTTGCTTTCTCCGCAGTTTCGATATTACGGTATTTAACTTCCATAATATATTCATCGCGCGGTTTGATTCCGTTTTTCTCCATTGTAATGTAGAATCCCGACAAGCGGTTAGATGTTACGACGGAATCTTCGCCGTACAGATAGGCTATTCTGCGATGTCCCATATCTACCGCATATTGCGTCAATGCCGACATTCCTTCCATATTGTTAGATAACACTGCTATAGTCTTATTAAAAGTATAATCTATCGTGACCGTAGGTATGCTGCTCTGCATAAGTTCCACGACTTCCGGTTCCACGAAATTAACGCACGCAATTACAACGCCGTCCACCCCGCGGTATCTGCTGTGCTCAAGATAGGTCATCCTGCGTGAGCCACCCCTGTCGGATATGATAAATGTAAGATCATATCCTCTGCTTTCCGCTGTCGACTTCACGCTGTCAAGAACGCTCGCAAAATAATCGTGCGTGAGTCCGCTCTGTGCCCCATCAACAAACAATACACCGATATTGTGGCTTCTGTTTGTCTTGAGTGTCCTCGCGGATGAATTCGGAGAATACCCCATTTCCTTTGCTTTCTGTCTGATATATTCCTTTTTGCTCTGACTTACATCCTTATGGTCATTAAGCGCCTTACTTACCGTGGAAATCGACACTCCGCATGCCGCCGCCACGTCTTTGATTGATATCATACGCTCTCCATTTCTTTAATTATTCCTTGGTCTCTATCTTTCTGAAAATCTTGCGGTATATTCCCGTTGTTGCATATATTAAAAGTGCCACTCCGACAATCAGCCATATCCATCCCAGATATTGCAAAAGCACCGGAAAAGAAGCAAACACTGCTATCGGCACGCCCCACATAAGCCATATTATTATGCACCATGAAAGATGTGAAATTCCAATCTTATATGCGTTGGCAATCTGTGTCTGTATCGGATTATCATATCTTCCTATTATCATAAAAATAAAGCTTGCGCCCGACATCGCAATTATAACAGCGATCACACATACAGCACATATCACTACCGCCGCCGTGCCGCCCGTCTGGGCATTCTTAATAAATGTAAACACCGCAAATGACATTATTCCCGCAAGTATTATCCACACAAGCGTCGAATCAATGAAATTCTTACCGAATGTCTTAAAAAAAGTTGATGTAACTTTGACATCCGGTTCTTCATGCATCTTATAGCATACCGTATTCGCTGCAGTGAATGATGCGCCTATCGTGATTACCGGCAGGCAACAAAGCAGAAAATATATGTTGATAAGTATCATCGTTCCGAATTTATAAAGGAATCTGTTAAGCGGATTATCTGCATGAAAAGTATTTGCCATAATGTGTCTCCATTTACTAAATCGTTTTCGTGCTTTAATCATATAACATATTTATGTAAAAAGCAATACCAACCGTCCTTTTTTCATCAATTTTTCATTATTTCCCTCTTATATGTGCACAAATGCCTTGTATTCCAGTTATATTTTTGCTATAATATAGTTGTTTTATAAGGTCAATTACCGAAAACGATTTCGGTTGCCCTGAGAACGGGATATTTTATTTTAGGAGGAACAATTTTTATGAAGTACGGTTTTTTTGACGATTCCAATAAGGAATATGTCATCACCACACCGAAGACCCCTTTGCCATGGATTAACTACCTTGGTTCCAAAGAGTTCTTCACTCTTATGTCCAACACTTGTGGCGGATACACATTCTACAAGGATGCCAAGCTGCTTCGTCTTACACGTTACCGTTATAACGATGTACCTAACGACATCAACGGCAAGTATTTTTACATTAAAGACGGAAGCACTATCTGGAATCCGGGCTGGAAGCCTACCAAGACGGAGCTCGATTCATATGAGTGCCGTCACGGAATGGGTTACAGTAAGTTCACATCTTCAAAGAACGGCATAGAGGCATCTGTTCTCGCGTTCGTTCCTATGAATGATAACTGTGAGGTTACCAGACTTGTACTTACCAATAAGTCATCCGAAGTTAAGGATTTTCAGGTATTTTCATACGTTGAATGGTGTCTCTGGAACGCAGATGATGATTCACGTAACTTCCAGCGTAACTTAAGCACCGGCGAGGTTGAGGTTGACGGTTCTACAATCTACCACAAGACAGAATACCGTGAGAGACGTAATCATTACGCTATTTACTCGGTTAATGCACCTATTGACGGATTTGATACCGCAAGAGACAGTTTTATAGGACTTTATAACGGCGCCGACACCCCTGATGCCGTTACTGGCGGTGCCTGCACCAACTCAATGGCAAGCGGTTGGTCTCCTATCGCAAGCCACCAGCTTAACATTAAGCTTAATCCAGGCGAAAGCAAGTCATTTATTTTCGTTCTTGCATACATAGAGAACCCGGTTGATGACAAGTGGGAAGCTCCTAACGTAGTCAACAAGAAGCCTGCTAAGGCTCTCCTTTCCAAATATCAGACAGATGCTGACGTTGACAAGGCATTTGCCGAACTTAATGCATATTGGGATAATCTTCTTTCTAAATACACTGTTCATTCATCCAATGACAGGGTTAACCGTATGGTTAACATCTGGAACCAGTATCAGTGTATGGTAACATTTAATATGAGCCGTTCTGCTTCTTATTATGAGTCTGGCATCGGCCGTGGAATGGGATTCAGAGATTCCTGTCAGGATCTTCTCGGTTTCGTTCACCTTATTCCTGAACGTGCAAGACAGAGAATCATTGACATCGCATCTACACAGTTTGAAGACGGAAGTGCTTACCATCAGTATCAGCCGCTTACCAAGAAGGGCAACTCCGATATCGGAAGCGGATTTAACGACGACCCGCTTTGGCTTATTGCAGGTACGAGTGCATATATCAAAGAAAGTGGTGATATCTCAATCCTTAACGAGATGGTTCCTTTCGACAATGATGATTCTAAGGCTAAACCGCTTATGACACATCTTAAGCGTTCATTCGATTATATTGTTAACCACAAAGGTCCTCACGATCTTCCTCTTATCGGTCGCGCCGATTGGAATGACTGCCTTAACCTTAACTGCTTCTCAGAGCATCCTGGTGAATCATTCCAGACATTCGGTCCTTCTGAAGGTCCTGTTGCAGAATCAGTATTTATTGCCGGAATGTTCGTTAAATACGGCAAGGAATATGCTGAATTATGTGAACTTCTCGGAGACGATGTTGAAGCTAAACGTGCTCTTGAAGAAGTTGATAAGATGTATGCAGCAGTTCTTAAAGACGGCTGGGACGGTGACTGGTTTGTTCGTGCATATGATGCATACAGCCACAAAGTTGGTTCCAAAGAATGTGAAGAAGGCCAGATTTTTATCGAACCACAGGGCTTCTGCGTGCTTGCCGGAATCGGTGTTAAAGAAGGTCTTGCTAAGAAAGCTCTTGACTCTGTCAAAGAAAAACTTGATACAAAGTATGGCGTAATGATTCTTCAGCCGGCTTATACCAAATATCATGTTGAGCTTGGCGAGGTTACCTCTTATCCACCTGGATACAAGGAGAATGCCGGTATCTTCTGTCATAATAACCCATGGGTATCATGTGCCGAAACAGTACTTGGCCGTGGCGACAGAGCATTCGAGATTTATCAGAAGACATGTCCTGCATATTGTGAAGAATTCAGTGAAGTTCACAGAACTGAACCATATGTATATTCACAGATGGTTGCCGGTGCAGATGCCAAATTCTTCGGCGAAGCCAAGAACAGCTGGTTAACCGGTACAGCCGCATGGACTTTTGTTAACATTTCACAGTATATTCTCGGTGTTGCTCCTACGCATAAGGGACTTCAGGTTAATCCTTGCGTTCCTAAGGGCTTTGGTGATTTCACACTTACAAGAAAGTTCCGTGAAGGCACATATAACATCTCCGTAAAGAATCCTTCAGGAGTTGAGAAGGGAATTAAATCACTTGTTGTTGACGGTGTTGCTGTTGACGGCTGCGTAATTCCTTATGTTGAAGGAAAGAAAGAGTACAATGTAGAAGTTGTAATGGGCTGATACATCAGAATTTAAGAATATCAGAACCGGCCGCACTGCGGCCGGGTCTTTTAAAT
>ENA-OOUZ01000046-OOUZ01000046.1-human-gut-metagenome-genome-assembly--contig:-NODE-46-length-69176-cov-3.484108_pt1 | contig 69176 bp, 67 predicted proteins | sample MGYA00241546_ERZ501274 | MGnify/ENA primary metagenome ERZ501274 (study PRJEB25962, sample SAMEA2042363) | human gut metagenome | biome: human gut; feature: human-associated habitat; material: faeces...
AGTCCACATAGGGAAATCCTCAGATTCGTCATCTGTCGGCATTGACTCAGGCATTGACTCAGGCTCTGACGGGACAGACGGCATCGGAGGCATCGGAGGCATCGGAGGCATCGGAGGCATCGGCCCGGAAGTTCGTGTCCTGCCGTGTGCGGATTTCTTCTTTTTATTATTGAACACCAAGTCAGGCACCGCCACAAGGACGATACAGACTACAATCCATATAATATCCAGAAAATCCATACGTTTCAATGCTATTGTCAGCGGTTATCCTCTCCCCGTCCACGTAAAGTTAAGTAATTATTTTCAAAGGATTACGCGGATTCCCTCATTTTTTGTCGAGAATATTCCGGCAGTGCTCCCTGTCCTTCTCCAGCTGCGCGGCAAGAAGGGAAAGGTCATTGAACTTCACCTCGTCACGGATTTTGCAGACGAACGATACGCGGATGTCAAGGCCGTAGATATCCTCGTCGAAATCGAAGATGTTCGTTTCAATGGTGATGGTATTCCCTGAGCCGATGGTCGGGCGGACACCGATGTTGCACATTCCGTCATAGACATTGCCGAGAGTCTCTACCTTGACCAGATAGACGCCGTTACCGGGAACGAGCTTCAGAGGCTCGTACAGCTGCATGTTCGCGGTCGGGAATCCGATGGTATGCCCCAGACGGTTGCCGGACACGACCACACCGAAGAGCTTATAGTCATAACCGAGCATCGAATTGGCAAGGACAATGTCCCCCGATGCCAACGCATTACGTATCTTGGTGGAACTCACCACGATACCGCTTTCTGCAGTATATGATTCAGGCCTTATGACATCCAGTCCCAACTTTTCGGCCAATGCCGCCGTCTGTTCAGGAGTACAGAGATCGGAACCAAGTCTGTTGTCATAACCGAGCAGGATGGCATTGCCCCCGAACTTTCCTATGACATATTCCTTCAGATATTCTTCCGCTGTCAGACGGCTGAAAGCCTTGGAAAACGGCAGAACCTCGATATGGTCCACGCCAATGCTTTTCAGAAGCGCTTTCTTCTCTTCCATCGAGGTAAGCAGACGCAGATTCCTGGCATCATCCTGCAGTACATTGCGCGGATGCGGCCAGAATGTGACGACCATGCTTTCATCGCCACGTGCAGCTGCCTCTTCTACCAGAGTGCGTAAAATAAAACGGTGTCCAAGATGGACACCGTCGAAAAATCCTGTGGCTACAACCATCTTACAAGTCCGAAATCTTGTCTGTGAGGCAAAAGCGGATTCTTCGGATATATCCTGGTTGCTACCTGATACATTCCGGAACGTTCAGGAAGGATGGATGTCTGGTATTTCACCACACCGTCCTTGACCTCAACGATATTGAAATCACACTTGTCCTGTATATGAAGTTTTCCTTTGTTGTCGGTCGTAGCGAAGAGCATCTCGACTCCGATATCCTCAGGCTTGAGGTCACCGATATTCAGCACGACCTCTGCATTGAGCACATTCTTGAGCGACAGCGAATATGAAGAATCCGGCTGTGTGTACGAGATCACTTCGATGTCAGGCCACTCCTTGCGCACGAGTTTCTTCCATGACGCGATTTCACGAGCCACCTTGTAGTCGTCAGCAATCAGGCTTTCCGCCCTGACTGACTGAGGAGCATAGTACTGGTTCACGTAATCCGTAAGCATCCTGTTCGTGGTGAAGTTGCAGGCGACCTGAGCGACAGTGTTCCTGATATATTCAATCCATGAAGCTGAACGGCCTGTAGCCTTGTCCACGTCATAGTACAGAGGAGCGATTTCATTCTCAATCGTCGTATAGATCGTAGCGGCATCGAGCTCGTTCTGGTAGTTCTGGTCGTCATAAGTGCGCTTGAGAGGAAGAGCCCAGCCTGCGCCCGGCTTATATCCCTCAACCCACCATCCGTCGAGAACGGAGAAATGCATGACGCCGTTCATGGCTGCCTTCTCGCCTGATGTTCCGGAAGCTTCCTGTGGCCTTGTAGGATTGTTCATCCAGACATCCACGCCCTGCACAAGTCTCTTGGCAAGGGAAATGTCATAGCCAGGAACGAATACTATCTTGCCGATGAAGCGGTCCTGCTTGGATATTTCCACGATTCTCTTGATGAGGTCCTGACCGGCTTTGTCTGCCGGATGCGCCTTGCCCGCGAAGAGGAACTGTACAGGCATCTTAGGATTGTTCACGATGGCATCGAGCCTGTCGAGGTCTGAGAAAAGCAATGTCGCACGCTTGTATGTGGCGAAACGTCTTGCAAATCCGATGGTCAGCACGTCATCGCGGAGAGTTTCCTTGATGGTAACCACCTGACGTGGGGAATAGTGGTTCGCCACTGCAGGATTTGAGAGTTTCTCCTTGACCACCCTGATAAGTGTGGACTTCAGTTCTTTTCTTGCATTCCATATTTCTTCGTCGCCTACCTTGTAGATGCCTTCGAAGCACTTCTTGTCATAGTGATGTGTCTGGAACTCAGGGCCGAACACCTTCGCGTGGATAGCTTTCCACTCTTTGGATGCCCATGTAGGATAATGCACACCGTTGGTCACATAGCTGATATAGAGCTCCTCCGGAAGATATCCCGGATACATGTTGGAGAAGATTTCCTGGCTTACTTTTCCGTGGAGCATCGACACACCGTTCACATTCTGTGAAATGTTCGCGGCGAGAATACTCATGGAGAACTTCTCATTGACATCCGAGCCATTGATCTTGCCGAGTCCCATCATTGTCTCCCAGTCGATCTTCAGACGCTGAGGATAGTGTCCGATGTACTTTCTGAGCATGCCTTCATCGAAAGCATCGTGTCCGGCAGGAACCGGAGTGTGGGTAGTGAACAATGAAGATGCCCTTACGACTTCGAGAGCCTCAGGGAAGTCCAGATTGTCATTCTGGATATATTCGCGGAGTCTTTCCAGACCGATGAATGCGGCGTGGCCCTCGTTGCAGTGATATACCTGAGGATTCAGTCCGAGCGCACGGAGAGCACGGACACCGCCTACGCCCAGGAGAAGCTCCTGTTTAAGTCTGTTCTCCCAGTCTCCACCATAAAGGTGATATGTTACCTGACGATCCTCGTCAATGTTTGCTTCATAGTCTGTATCAAGCAGATACAGATCTGTCCTGCCGACTGCGACTTTCCAGATGCGGGCTGTGATCGTACGTCCCGGGAATGCCACACTTGTAGTCATCCAGTTTCCGTCCTTGTCCATAACCGGGCTTGCAGGAATTCTGGAGAAGTTCTGTGCGTCGTACTTGGCAACCTGGTCTCCCTGAGCTGAAAGGACCTGTGTGAAATAGCCGTACCTGTAGAGCAGACCGACAGCCACAAGGTTCACGTTCATGTCGCTGGTCTCTTTCAGATAGTCACCGGCCAGGATACCGAGTCCGCCGGAATAGATGCTCAATGAAGAGTCCAGACCGTATTCCATACAGAAATAACCGATCGACGGATCCTTTCTGTCGGCTTTTGCGGCCATATACTCACTGAACTCATTCATAACACTCTGATACTGACCGAGGAAGGTAGAGTCCTTGCTAAGATCATTGAACCTCTTGAGGCTCACTTTGTCCAGAACCACCATCGGGTTATGGCCGGAGTTGTGCCAGATTTCAGGGTCAATGGCTTTGAACAATGCCTTGGCGCTTTCGTTCCAACACCACCACAGGTTCTTGGAAAGCTCCTCAAGTCCACTCAATGCGTCAGGCAGATGTCTGACGACCATAACACTCTTCCAAGAAGGTGTACTGACAGGAATTTTTTCGTATTTCATAATTGGTTTTTCTTTCACTTCCGGATAAGCGCCATTTGCGGCAATGACCTTGTCGATTGCCTTGGAATAGGCTTCCTGATAATATTTGATCTGATTTTCCCACAATGCGATGGATGATACATCCTTGGCATTGTCCATATATTCTTTTCTCTGTTCGTCTGTTATCAATGCGATCTCGCGGATTCGTGAAGCGACTGCATCCACGACCTCGAAATAGTTGGAATCGGTCCTCTTTACCACCTCGATACCAGGATGTTCCTTGTTATAATGGGTATCCACCCAAAGGCCGAAACCGGCAAGAGTCGTGGTCAATGTAGGGACACGGAACGCAAGGCTCTCGAGCGGAGTATAGCCCCAAGGCTCGTAATATGACGGGAACAATGCCAAATCAAGTCCCACGAGCAGGTCGTAGTACTTCATGTTGAACACTCCGTCCGTACCGTTGAGATATGACGGCACGAAATATATCTTGATGTTGGAGTCCTTGGAATTGTCCAGGCCGAGTTCCCTGAACCGCCTTGTAATCTGGTCATACTCAGGTGTCATCAGATAATGTGTAACCTGAGTCGTATAGGAGCTGTCACTCTTTCCGGAGAGTTTGGCCACGAGCTCGCGGTCCGCCCCGTTATGACCTGACGGAATCATCACGAATGCATGTATCTCCTTGCCGCGGAAGTCCGAGTTCTTGATTTTGGAAACTGCGTCAATGAATACGTCAATGCCCTTGTTCCTGTACTCGTAACGTCCGCCGATACCGATGAGGATAGCGTCCTGCGCCACCTCGCAGCCGGACATTGCAGAAGCTACCTCACGCAATTTGCCTCTTGCGGCGCTGCGCTTCTCGTCATACTCCTGGTCGGTCGCAGGCGTGAAACTGTTCTCGAAGCCGTTCGGCGTAACCACATCCATCTGCCTTCCGAGGAAATGCTCACATTCTATTGCAGTGATTTCGCTGACCGTAGTGAACACGTCAGCATTTTCCACAGACTTCTTCTCGAGAGAATGGAGTGCGGTGACATTGAACTGTCTCGCCTTTTCTTCAGCGTTATACGACTGCATGGAGTCATACAGCGGAAGATTGTTTCCGGCAAGGCAACGGCCCACGACAGTCGCGTGGGTCGTAAATACCGTTGCTATCGGAAGTTTCTTGTATTTCAGATACAGGACACCTGCACCTGTCTGCCATTCATGGAACTGCGCAACAACCTTGTCGGCAGGTGACAGAAAGAAATTACAGTAACTTTCAATGACTTTACCTGAAACATACCCGAAAAGGGCTGATTCCTTGTAGTCCCAGTTTCCTGTGATAGAATCCACGCCGTACAGTTCCCAGTACTTGGTAAGAATGCCGTCAGTCTCCGTAAGGAACTGCTTGAAATCCACCAGAATCGCAACCGGATTGCCCGGCACGTTCCAGTGCCCTATTCTGAGACGGAGGCCGCTCTTGGCAGCCTCTAGCCTCCAGTCCTGCCACAACAGCGGGTCTTCGTGAAAATCAGGATTCGCATCCGTATCCATCCAGACGTCAGGACCTATAAGTATATGATGTCTTTTCAGTTGGGATCTGAGGAAGAGGGACTTGGTGGCTATCACCGTATAGATTCCGCCGACCTTGTTGCAGACTTCCCAGCTGACCTCAAACAGATAATCAGGTTTGTTCAACTCTTTTGCCATTATTTTTCAGTCTTCTTTTTTACCGCCTTGGCCTTTACGGTACGGACCGGCTTCTTCACAGTTTTCTCAGCCTTCTCTTCCTTTACCTTCTTTACCGCCTTGGCTTTCACCTTGTTCTCGGTTTCTTTCGGAGCTGCAAATTTAGCAACACTTGTTGAATATTCCTCATCTACTCTGATAATAAAGTCACTCAAAACGTTCATATAGTTGATGAACGCCTCGTAAGGGGTGTCATACGGGTTGAAATATTTGTGGACTTCCCCGTCAGAGAAGAATTTCGTGCACATGTAGTAGAAGTGGTCACTCTCCTGAAGATGTCCAAAGTCATTGAACAGAGCAGGATCATTGATCAATGCAACCTTCTCATACAGAGCATACAGTTTGTTGAACGCCTCCTGCTGGAGCTCGTTGCCGAGCCATGCGGTGACATCGCGCTCCTCGTCTGCCCATGAGACAGGTTCATCGACTTCAAGTTCGGAAACAGGCTTGAACTTCTTGACCACCTCAGCCGGAGTATTGAACTCGAAAGTGCCGTCGGAAACGACAGCTGTCGGAAGATATGACATGAAGTCGAAAATTCCGGAAGCAGAACTCTGGTGCTCGCCGAATGTCTCATAATCCATGAACAGGTTGATGACATCACCTGACGCGCTGACCTCGTTTTTCATCCATGACAGGAACTTGTCTGTCGTGAGAGGCCATTCGTTCCAGCACTTGTCCGAGAAACGGAATGCTATATCATCGCTGAAAACGTAGTTCCTGAGCAGAAGCTTCAGACGAGGCTGCATGTCATCGGTATAGACGAAATCCGGACTGCGCCATGCGAGAATATGCTTTGCTCCCTCGGTAAGCATGGTATGGAAGCCCATTTCATACACCTGTGCGCCTATAGAGTCAGAGTAAATGAGCTCAGTGTTCCTGAATGTCACCGGAGTAACTCCGAAATGGCTCTCAATGGCGGCCTTGTGTTTCAGGACCTGATGCTTGAACTCTGCCGGAGATGCCAGCGAAGCGAGTGAGTGATAATATGTTTCGCAAAGGAACTCCACGCATCCGGTATCGGCCAATGCCTTGAAGCTGTCGATCACTTCCGGAGCATATCTGTCGAACTGCTCGAGAGCGGAACCGGAAATGGAGAAAGCCACCTTGAACGCTCCTTTATGTTTCTTGATAAGATCCAGCAGGAGGCTGTTCATCGGAAGATAACACCTCTGCGCTACTCTCCGGAGGATGGTCCTATTGGTAAAATCATCATAATAATGAGAATCCTTACCTATATCGAAAAACCTGTAAAGCCTTAATCTGGCAGGCTGATGAATCTGAAAATACAGGCATAGACTTTTTTTACTCATATCTGTCAATTTTTATTTTATCACTGATTCATAAACATTCTTGATCTTGACCGCCGCATTGTTCCACTTGAGCGTGTTGACCTCGTCAAAACCATATTTTGAGGCGAAATTGGCCAATGCAGGATACTTCAGAAGCGCATAGATCTCGTCTGCCATCGCATCCACATCCCAGAAGTCCACCTTGAAGGCATATTTGAGCACCTCAGCCGCACCTGACTGCTTGGAAATCACAGAAGGAACGCCAGTACGCATCGCCTCCAACGGAGAGATTCCGAAAGGCTCTGATACTGAAGGCATTACATACACATCTGACAATGCAAACATTTCCTGCACCTCTTTTCCTCTGAGGAATCCAGTGAAATGGAACCTGTCGGAAATGCCGAGCCTTGCCACCTGACGTATCGAGCGGTTCATCATATCACCGCTTCCTGCCATCACGAAACGGACATTGTCACATCTCTTCAGCACTTTTGCAGCCGCCTCGATGAAATACTCAGGTCCTTTCTGGAACGTGATACGTCCGAGGAACGTGACTACCTTGTCCTTCACTCCCCTCTCGACATTGACATTGCTCCTGCCGCTGAAATCCACCGCATTGTGGACTGTCACGACCTTTGACGGGTCAATGCCGTATTTCGTTATGACTATGTTTCTGGTCAAATCGCTCACCGTAATCACCTTGTCGGCAGCTTCCATTCCGCGTTTCTCGATATCATAGACGCGGGTGTCAATGTTGTTGTCGCTGCTGCGGTCAAATGATGTAGCATGAACGTGAACCACAAGAGGTTTGCCCGACAGACGCTTGGCAGCGATGCCGGCCATATATGTAAGCCAGTCGTGCGCGTGGATGACATCGAACTCGTCCTTATGTGTCATCGCAATCGTACCGCCGACCATAGCATACCTGGCAACCTCTTCCATAAGGTTGGAACCGTATTTTCCGGAGAACTTGTAAGTGTGTCCGTAATGTACGGAAAAATCACGCACTTGACGCCTCCTGTCCTCTTCCACCAAGGTGTGGAACTCGGCAGGATCCAGATACGGAACCATATTGGTACCGATATGCACGAACTGCACCTTGTCCAGAAAATCATCTACATTCATAGTATCAGTTATCTGAACAGGCACGTCGCTGGCATTGATGATCTGCGCAGCGCTCTGGTCCTCGTCACCCGAAGCGGAAGGCATCACGAACATCGTGCTTACTCCGCAGTGTGAGAGACCTTTCACTATTCCATAACAAGCAGTTCCAAGACCGCCGGCAATATGTGGAGGGAATTCCCATCCGAACATCAGCACTCTCATTATCGTTCCTCCTTGTATTTGTTGATCAGACTTTCCATGTACAGAAGCGCCGCCGTACTCATTGCAGAAGAGATGGCGCCATGCGGCTCATGAGGTGGGTCTCCGTCATAAAGTTCCGAGAACGCACCCACGCCATGCTTGTTCAAATCGGCATAGAAGCCTTCCATAAGCCATTCAGCACGCTTGCAGAACGCTGCACCATGCATCTTGAACTTGATTATCGCATATGGCATCAGCAATGCAGGCCATGCGCAGCCCTGATGGTAGGCCAAGTCCCTCTCTCGCTGAGTTCCCTCATAGACGCCCTTATATTTCTCATCACGCGGAGACAATGTCCTTATTCCACGAGCGGTCACAAGTTCCCTGTCCACTATGTTCATCATGCTGCCGACGACAGAATCGTCCACCGGCTGATGGAATACGGCCAATGCGAAGAGCTGGTTAGGTCTAACATCGGTATTCTGTCCGTTATTGTCCACATAATCAGCAAGATAGCCCTTGTCAGGCATCCAGAACGTCTTCTGATAATTCTCAGCCACGAGGTCTCTTATCGGTGTCCACTCAGCGACGAAAGCATCTGACTTCTTGCCATATTTCCCTTCCATTTCCAGCGCGAAGGAAAGCATATCATACCAGAAGGCATTGGTCTCCACCTGATATCCGGCCCTTTCCGTAACAGGATTGCCGTCGATATAGGCATTCATCCAGGTCAATGCTGTCTTGTCTTTCTGGGCCCACAGCAGTCCGTTAGGCTGCAGGGACACTTCCTTTCTCACGCCCGGAGCATAACTGCAGATCACCTTCTTGACAAAGTCGCCGTATTTGGTCCATACCTTCTTTGCGGAAGCACCTGCATTGATATATTCCTGAAGAACGAGTCCGAGCATCAGCGGAGCCTCGATCTGGGTGGTCCTTGTGAGGAAACGCTCCTGATTGTCAGCGATGAGATTGTCCAGAATCTCCTCAAATTCGGATTTTCTGCCGGTGCAGAGCGTAAGACCTGTCAATGTATATAATGTCTCTCTGAGCAGTCCGGTGTAAAGCCATGAGAATCCGGCTGTTACGCGTTTGTGGCCGTTGCGGTCACGCACCAGAAGGTCAGCGCAGTGCAGAAGCTGGTCGTGATAACTTCCGATATCACGCATCTTGGAAAGCGTGGAATTGTACTTTCTCGTAAGCATTCTCGGATTCTCCTCCTCCACGGATGCGGACAATATCACAGAATCGCCCTGTTTCATCTTCAGAGTGAAGGCTCCCGGCACGAAGAGGTCTTCCTTACATTCAAATCCACGGCGCGACTCGTCAGAATAAGTGATGCCGTTGTACCAGTCTGGCCTATAGCGGAACTCGTAAGCGGAATTGCTGAGCTGAAGATTCAGGTCAGGAAAGCCCTGATACATATTGAATGACACACCATTGCCTATTTCCTCATAGTCTGTCCGCGCTTCAGAATTGCGTTTCGTCAGACTGTGGATATTCCTGAATGCGAGGAAAGGCTTGAGAATCAGAGACACATCGGCAGGTGATTTGCGCAACTCATATTTGAGCATCACCTGATCCTTGTCAGGAACAAGCAGAATGCTCTTCACGAACTCCATCTCTCCTACCCTGTAAACCACAGTCGGAACCGGGTCGGCAGTAAAGTCAATGATATATTTGTGGCCCCTCGGCTCATAGATGTCACCATAGCAGTGGATACCGAGATTGAACAGCTTGCCATTCGCCAGCAGGCTCTCGTCCACCGAGGACAGCAACATATATTTATTCCCGCCGAAAGCATCGACAGGCACACCCAGAAGACCGTGATAACGCCTCGTATTGCACGTCACGATGGAGGTGTTGCAATACGCCCCCGTCTTGTTCGCGCAGATAATCTCCCGCTTCAATGAATACGAGAGGTTTACGAGTTCGGCCTTGTTAAATTTCAAAAATGCCATATCCTATTTATTAGTTTTCTTAAACACAAGCGCACAACGACAAGGCAGATATACCCTCAATTCAGTACCTGCAATGTGTTTTTCTCCGGCTATTAGTCTCGAGAAACCGTCATAGCGCTTCTCGTCAGTGTCAAGTTCCAATTTCCACTCGCCTTCCGGAGCCTCAAATGCGTAGCCCTCAAAAGATTTCGTGGAATTGAAATCAACTGCAAAGATATAATTTCCACGCCGGAAAACCAACACTTTACCCTGTTCGTCAGCCTTTATCAGCTCAGGCTTGAAGGATAAAAGGTTTTCTTTCCTGAACAGATGGATCATATCCTCGTCGAAGTTCATCAGATACTTGTACCTGAGATAGTCCGGTTTGCACAGCGACCACTGACGGCGCGCATATTTATAAGACCAGCCGTTTCCAGCGCGAGGAAAATCTATCCACTCGGGATGACCGAATTCATTGCCCATGAAAGTCAGATATCCGTCACCGGCTGTCGCCAACGTCAGGAGCCTTATCATCTTGTGGAGGGCCATGCCCCTGTCCACGACAAGATTTTTGGAGTCAATGTTCATCGACGTGTACATCTCCTTATCCATCAGCCTGAATATCAGAGTCTTGTCCCCCACCAAAGCCTGGTCGTGGCACTCCGCGTAACTGATGGTCTTCTCGTCCGAACGTTTGTTCGTCAGCTCCCACCAGATTTCTCCCATACTCCACTGCTCGTCACTCTTTTCCTTCAGCCATTTTATCCAGTGGTCTGCTACGCCCATAGCCATCCGGAAATCGAAGCCCAGACCGCCCGAGGCGAACGGGGCAGCCAGTCCCGGCATTCCGCTCATGTCCTCCGCGATGGTTATCGCATCCGGATTCAGTTCCTTTGTCAGCATCGCGGCCAATGCAAGATAGGTTACGGCATTTTCGTCCACCCCTGCATTGAAATAATTGTCATAACCGACGAAGTCGCGGCCCAGACCGTGGTCCCAGTACAGCATACTGGTCACGCCGTCGAACCTGAAGCCGTCCAGATGATATTCCTCCATCCAGAATTTGCAGTTGGACAGAAGGAAGTATTTGGTTTCTGATTTTCCGTAGTCGAAACAGCGTGATCCCCAAGCCGGATGATGTCCCTGGCTGCCGCTGTAGAAATACAGGTCTTCACGTCCGTCGAAAAGGCTGAGACCTTCCGCCTCATTGTCCACGCTGTGGGAATGGACGATATCCATCACAACTGCGATACCTCGCCCGTGCGCATCGTCCACCAGATGCTTGAACTCTTCCGGAGTCCCGAACCTGGAGGACAATGCATAGAAATTGGATACCTGATAGCCGAAAGACCCGTAGTAAGGATGCTCCTGCAGGGCCATTATCTGCAACGTGTCATAGCCCAGTTTCTCCACGTGAGGAAGGACATTGGTACGGAACTCCTCGAAAGAGGCCACCTTCTCGTCCTCGGAACTCATTCCGATATGACATTCATATATAAGAGGATGCGGCCTCGCTCCAGGGCCCTTATGTTTCCACTTATATGGCTTTTCCGGCTCCCAGACCTGTGCGCTGAACACCTTGGTCACAGGGTCCTGCACCACACGGTGCACGTAGGAAGGCAGCCTTTCGCCCCCGCCGCCCGGCCACTCGATGAAGAGTTTGTACAGTTCCCCGTGATGGAGGAACATGCCCGGAATCTTTATCTCCCAGTTTCCTCCGCCCGTCGGGGTCAATGCATAGGCCGACGTGCGTTTCCAGTTGTTGAATTCACCGATGAGATAGATCCTGTTGGCATTCGGAGCCCATTCCCTGAACACCCAACCTCCGTCAGCATCCCGGTGAAGGCCGTAATAAAGATGATTGTTCAAGCCTTTGGACAATGAACCGTCCACGGCGATCTTTTCCTTCTCCGCTTCGATTCTGGCACTACGCGCTTCAATCGCTTCTTTGTAGGGAGCCAGATACGGATCCGAATCATATATGAACGTGTTTTTTGCCATAGAACGTGTATTTATAAGTTTTGCACCCTCCGTCCTCAGATGGTGTCCAGTTTGTCAACCTTGTCACGTACAGTGCGCAGATAAGCCCTGCACGCGGCAATCAGTTCCTTTGAACGCTTGACATACTTGTCAATGTCGTCCAACCCCGTGGAAGGATCTTCCACCTTGGCCGCAATGCTTTCCAACTCACGCACCGCTTCTTTGTAATCGAATTTCTCCATAATCGTCATCCACCAATTTAGATATTTTCCGTTTGGAAACCAATAAGAAAATGTAAAGAATACTTTTCAGCCTTTCACCTCACAGTCCAGAGAGCCGTCAGAGAACACCACTCTGATACCGTCGCCGGGCTTTTTTCCTTTCGCGGCTTTCAGCACCACTCCTCTATCATCAGTAACAAGCGCATATCCGCGCGACAGAATCCGCCTCGGATCCGCGCCTAAGATACTCGCCTCGAGCACATCCACCTTCGCCGACAAGGCATTGATCTTATTCTGCAATGCCATCTTCAGCTTGGATTCCATCAGGTCCACATTTGACGACATAGTGGCGATTTTCCCGAGAAATGCCAGTTTCAGACGGGAACTGTACGACAGAATCTCCTGGTCTTCAGCAGCATATATATCCAGAAAAACATCGGCGAGCGCTGTTGGAGTCTTCACATACTGCCACGCCACCATATCGCATATATGATAGTCCTGGTCATGTCCGACTGCCGTAAGCACCGGTATCGGGCATCTTGCAATCGCCGCTGCCACTTCATAATCATCGAAACATGCCAGATCCAGTTTCGCCCCGCCGCCTCTCAGCACCACCACGGCATCATAAGCTGGTTCAGCAGATGCAGCAGCTGAAATTGCCGCCGAAATGGATGAAGGCGCAGACGCACCCTGCATGACAGCCTCAAACAGCTCAGTATGAAAGACAAATGCCGATTCGTTCTCGTGAAGATGGCGCATAAAGTCCCTGTAGCCGGCCGCGTCGGGAGCCGAAACCACAGCAATCCTATAAGGCAATGCCGTCATTTCCAGCTCTTTCTGTCTGTCCAGCAGGCCTTCCCGCTTCAGCCGTTCGATGGTCGCCTGGCGCTCGCGCTCCTTGTCGCCGAGGGTAAATTCCGGATCAATGTCATCTATTATCAATGAAAACCCGTAGAGCTGGCTGTAATTCACCTGCACGCGGACGAGAACATTAATTCCCTCCTGAAGAGGAATGCCTGCAACTGACTGGAAATAAGGCGAAAGCATCCTGAACTTGGAGCTCCATATTATCGCCGAAGACTTGGCGACCAGGCCGCCGTCTCCGCTCTGGGACAATTCCAGATAACAATGCCCGCCGCTTCTTGATTTGATGGCGCTGATTTCCGCCTTAACCCATAATTTGTCGGGGAAATTGCCCTCAAGCGCAGAACGGATACTTGTCTGAAGTGTGTATAAATCTATAATTCCCCTTTCCATAATGTGTCAGAATTTGTACGAGTCTCAAAATTCCCGTATCCGGGAGGCCACCGACTCAAGCAGCCATTTCGGCGTGGACGTGGCGCCGCACACCCCCACACGGTCGTCCGGGCGGAACCATTCCGTGCGGACCTCTCCGGCCCCGCTCACATTGTACGTCCTTATATTCACGGAGCGGCACAAGTCACAGAGGACCTTGCCGTTGGAGCTGTCCTTTCCGGACACGAATATGATGATGTCATGGGACAATGCAAACTCAGACAGGCGTTTATGGCGCCCTGCCACCTGCTGGCATATGGTGTCGTGCACCACCAGAAGTTCAGTTCCTTTGAAAAGGACCGGTGACATTTCGTGCTCCTTCGCCATCGCCTCTTCCAGGGCGCAGCAGATGGTAGCATATTCAGCGGGACTCTTGGTTGTCTGCGAGAAGATTTCCACAGGAGCGTCCAGATTTATCTTTCCGGAACTGATGGCCTCGTCGAGCATCTGCATATTTTCTATTACCAAGGCATCGCCGTCCACCTGGCCGAGAAGCCCGAGGACCTCAGCATGACCGACTTTACCGAAAATGAGAATCCTGCCGCCAGCGGCATTGACCCTGACATAGGCCTCCCTGATGCTTTTCTGGAGTTTCAGCACCACGGGACAGGTGCAGTCCATAACATCAAGGCCCAACCTGTCCGCAGCACGATATGTGGCAGGCGGCTCGCCGTGCGCCCTTATAAGCACCTTAGAGCCACGTGGAAGTGTCTCCAGGTCTTCCGCCGACACCGTAACAAGGCCGAGAGAGCGGAGCCGTTCGAGCTCAGATTCATTGTGGACAATGGAGCCCAACGAATACAATTTCTTTCCCCCGCTTTCAGACAACACATCCTCCGCTTTGCTTACAGCACGGATAACGCCACCGCAAAAACCTGAACCAGGGTCTATTTCCACGGATATTGCCATAACTTACTTGCCGAATCTTTCCTCAACCAGTTTTTTTATCCAGACCATCTGGTCCTGCAATGTCATATCAGAATTGTCCAGAACCACCGCATCTTCAGCCTGCCTCAACGGAGAAGTCTCCCTGTGTGAGTCTATGTAGTCGCGACTTTTCAGGTTCTCGAGAACCTCCTGGAAATCTGGATGCTGTCCACCCGCAACCATCTCATTCAGACGTCTTTGCGCACGGACCTTGTCATCCGCCACCATGAATATCTTCAGGTCGGCATTCGGGAAAACAGATGTGCCGATGTCGCGTCCGTCCATGACAATGCGACCGTTCTTCCCGTAGGAGACGAGAAGTTCATCCACAAAATTCCTCACCTGGGGAATCACCGCCACCGGACTCACATGAGAAGACACAGCCAAGGTCCTGATCTGCGAATCCACACATTGGTCGCCGATAAAAGTATGGCTGCCTTCGGGCGAATACTCGAAATGAATGTCAATGCCGGGGAGCGCGGCGACAAGCGCGTCCTTGTCAATGCTGCCGTCTTCCCGCACCATGCCATGCTCCATCGCATACAGGGTCACAGCCCTGTACAATGCCCCCGAGTCGAGATACAGGAACGAGAATTCTTTGGCAATCAGTTTCGCGAAGGAACTTTTGCCTGTTGATGAGTAGCCGTCTATGGCAATGATTATATCTGGTATATTATGCATTTTTACTGTTGGTTTCGGACAAATGTAATAAATATTTCTGTCAATCAGCGTTTGCCTTTAGGGAATCGGACGGTAAAGCATGCTCCGCCGAGCACGAACGACTTGCTGTAGAAGATCTCGCCGCCGCATCTTTCGAGGATATTCTTGCAGATGGCGAGTCCCAAGCCGGTTCCGCCGCTCTTGGTGGTGAAGTTCGGAGTAAACAGACGGCTGCGGTTCTCATCCTTGATTCCAGGACCGCTGTCTTCCAATACTATATCATAAAATCCTTCCTTCGAACTGTTTCTCAATGACAGGACTATATGGCCAAGTTCCGGTTCCCTGCCCGCTTCCTTGTCTTCTGTCTGCTGGTTCTCAATCGCCTGCACGGCATTTGTAAGCAGATTAACGAACACACGTATCAGCTGCGGCTTCGGCCCGGTCACCCACGCATCTTTCAGTCCGAAATAGCCGAAACTGATGTTTTCCTTGTCATCGAACATCGAGATCTGGTCGGATGCCATATCGTCAAGATTGATAGGCACCATCTCCTCAGTATAAAGTTTGGCGAATGTCGAGAATTCATTGGCCGTATCCGTAAGTACTTCAATGCTGTCCAGAATCAGGCGGGATATGTCCTCGAACTTGGTTTCCCAGGTAGGGTCGTTCTTGCTCTTGAGCCGTATCAGCCTCTGTATCTGGAGTTTCATCGGAGTAAGCGGATTCTTGATCTCATGAGCCACCTGACGCGCCATCTCACTCCAGGCCCTTTCACGCTCAGCCTGGGCCACCTGCTTGCTGGATTCCGAGAGGTCATGAACCATGAGATTATAGGCTCTTACCAGGCTGGAAATTTCATCTTCCTTGTCATATATGATATATTCCAGTCCGCCGGTTCTCGCATAAATCATCTTCCTGCCCATCTCCACTATCGGCCGGAACATCTTGTCCACCACTTTTGTCGTAAGGAACCTGGTGATTATCAGCAAGATGAAGAACACTGTTATCACGAAGACCGAGTGGAACACTGCATCCTGCTTGAATGAAAGCCCGGAATCGGTATATGGCGCACTCAGAATCGCGAGAATCTTGCCCTTGTCATTGAATATCGGGGCATACATCGTGTAGAAATTCCTGCCGCCTATGCTTTCACGGTGGATGTAGAACCGCTTGTTGCTGTACATTATGTTCCTGTAGGCCTCAGGGTTCGTCCTGGAGCCGAGCAACATCTTCTCGTACACTTCGGGTGCGGTGGTATTGAACACCCTGCCTCCCGGAGTATAGAGCGTGATGTCGGAACGGGTGTAGTTTCCGATATCATCCATTATGCTCGCCATATCCTGTGAAGCCACATCGCTGTAGGAAGAGCAGTATCTGACACGGTTCGCCATCAGGGACTGGATGGTGGTGATCTTGCTGGTCATCAGCCTCATCACATTGGCATCATTTCTTTTATATACGAAGAACACCATGATCGTGCTCATCGTCACCAGTGTCATGAGCATTGACAGGAACAGCACCGTATTCACCCTGGACTTGTAGTAATTCTTCTCGAAATTGCCGTACTTCTTCCTCCGCCATCCTATCAGGCTTATCCAGGAATAGGCCGCCAGCCACAACATACAGGCCGCGAGTGCGTATTGGGACGCGCCGATTCGCGGACGGGATATGACAATGCTCTCGTCAGGATAGAGGTGGCTGTAGAAATGCACGTAGGCATCTACCGACAGCCTTTCCGACACGTCTTCTGCATCATGAGTCCTGAATTTGCCGTTGAGCACTGTAGGATAAGGATAATCACCCTTGTAGCTGACAAGCTTTCCGTCAATGTACTTGGCAAATGAGTACTGCGGAGGTATCACGACCGCGCCCGGAGATGAAGAATAGAGTACAAAGGCATAGCCCCGCTCATTCTTGTCGGATTTCGAATTCACGCCGAGCAGCATCTTGGTAGTGCCATTCTTCGGGGAATAATAGACGAACATTCCGGTATATTGGGCCATGCCATTGGCTGTACGACTATACACGAATCTGGATTCAGGAGCAATCGGGACAGCATTCACCACCCTTTCATTGAAATACTTGGCCACCTGCGGATCGGAGATGTTCTCCTTGAACAGATAGACGCTTATGTCGAAGTCCTTGGAAATCCTGTTCATGTAGGTTTCCGTAATTCTGTTCAATATGATCTTGTAATCATTGGTGGCTGCCATCACTTCCGGGATGGAATTGTCCGCCGCGATCGCATTCTCCATGCCCCTCAACTGGAGTTCCAGTCCGAGATCCCGGTCTATGGACAGACGGTTCAGCCAGATCTGCACGCGGTTGGTTTCCTTCTGCGTCCCGAGCAGTGAGAACATCAGCAGGAAAAACACCGCACTGAAGATCGCGAACACGGATCTTCCGGTACGCGAGAACACGTCATATTTCAGTCCCGTATCATTGAACACGGCAATCCTGATTATCTGCAGGGAAAGCGGAATGGTGGATACCAATGCCAGATAGGACAGATATATGTACAGCGAGAAACGGCCGAGCTGGACTATCTTGTAGAGTTCCAGGGATATGTTGGAATTCAGGATAAGGCTTCTGAAAGTAACTGCCGTATAAGCGATTACGAGAATATCAGAAAGCAACACGAATGCGATGGTCAGGCGTTTGTGCGCAAGGCTTGACTTCATGAATTCCCGGACAGGACTCTCGGCGATGTAGAGGCAGGCGAATACCAGCACCAGCCAGATGTTTATTATCAATACCGCGCCGAGGGAATACAATATAGGGCCGTCCGCATACAATGTAGGCGAGAACAGCGTATCGGAGCTCTGCATTCCGTATCCGACTATATAGAACGCAAGCATCGCCACGGTTATGGACAGGATGGAAAACCACATTGACCTGAGGCTCCTGTTGAAATACAGGAATGTCAGCACTCCTATCACGAAGAATGCGGCGGAGAGCCACAGCAGGGTCGTGTCCGGCAGTATCGGAGCAATCCTGGTAGCCTCCTGTATGAGTTTCATGAGCGGATACCCGTTGACCGAAATCACGGAGCCGCCACTCGTACTGATAGGGTGGAGCGAAAACCTGTCTGAGAGGCGGAACTTAGGGTTTACCCCGTTTATCGACCTGGTATCCAAGGTGTTGCGGACTTCCAGTCCTCCGATTACGCGACATCCGTTCCTGTCCGTCAATGATTTCACAAGATACCATTTAGGGCCGATGCTCAGGTATTTTACTGTCGTGTCTGCCTCCACGAGAGGTGACACGAAGTTGTATCGGAGATTGCCGAACCGCTGGACTACAAGCTTATGGCTGATATCATCATTGTCCAGAGAAAACTGATTGACCCAAGACTGGAGCGAATCGCTGTAATAGCGGTAAATCACCATATCTTCAGGCACGTCTTCAAGCTTCAGCCATCCGCCCGGGCTCTGGTCCAATGCTTCCTGCATATAGTCCTCAAGCTGGGCAAAACGCTTGTTCAGCACTTTGTCGAAGTGTCTGGTGGCATAATCCGAAAAATCTCCGCGCCTGTCCACGAACAGGTTCGCCAACATGAGCAGGAACGCTATGCCGACCAGAATCGCCCACACGTTCTTGCCGAAAAGGCTTTTCCAGCATTTTACCAGTTTCTCTTTCAATGCTGCCATATTACTTGTTATTCGTGATGATATGGCTCACCGCGCATTATGGTGAAGGCGCGATAGAGCTGTTCCGTGAAAATCACTCTGACCATCTGATGGGAAAACGTCATCTCGGAAAGCGAAATCTTGGAATCGGCACGCGAATACACTTCGCGAGAGAATCCGTATGCCCCGCCAATCACGAAGACGATGTCCCTTCCGCTACAGGCCATCTTGTTCTGGAGCATTGACGCGAATTCCACCGAACGGAACTGCTTGCCGTGCTCATCCATAAGAATCACATCGTCTCCCGGACGAATCTGCGCGAGCAGAAGTTCGCCTTCGCGAGACTTTATCTGTTCCCGGGTCAATGAGGACACATTCTTCAGTTCAGGTATTTCCACGACATTGAACTGTATATAATGCGTCAGTCTGGATTTGTACAGGTCCAGACCTTCCCTAACCCATTTCACATCAGTCTTTCCGACTGTAATCAAAGTCATCTTCATACGGGTACAAAAATAACTTCTTTTGGGATGATTTCCAATTGGCTCGGTATTTGCTGCTATGAAGGGCCGGAAAAAGCAAGTTATACACTTATGGGTATAAGACATTTCATCGTTTTGTTCACGACTGCGGCAGCAATGTGCTGCGGCATAGATTCTTATGCTCAGGATGAGGGATATGATGTATTCATCCCTATCGCGAAGTACATCAGGCAGGGAGATGCAGAGAAACTGGCTGCGTGGTTCGATGACAACCTGGAGATATCCGTCATCTCGAACACGAGCGATTCGAGCAAGAACCAGGCACGGCAGATCCTGAAAGCCTTCTTCGACAGCTACACGCCCAGAGGTTTCGAAATCACACATACTGCAGGCCGTTCCAATATGAAATACGCGGTGGGACGTCTCAATGCAGGAGGCGAGACATTCGAAGTCACGATCTTCGTCAGTTACAAGCAGGTCTCCTACAAGATTCAGCAGTTGAAGATTCTCAGAGAAAAATAAAAAAATCAGCGGTCCGTAAAATGAGCCGCTGATTTTTTATTTGTCGGAAGTTTCTTATTTCTGCCTCATGAACAGCTGTACCGGACAGCCTGTGAGGTCGAAATGCTCTCTCAGCTTGTTTTCCAGGAAACGCTTGTACGGTTCCTTGATGTACTGCGGGAGATTACAGAAGAACGCAAATGCCGGGAACTTGGTAGGAAGCTGTGTCATATACTTGATTTTCACGAGCTTGCCCTTCCACATCGGCGGAGGATAGTTCTCGATTTCCGGCAGCATGGCATCCATGAGCTTGGATGTGGAAATCTTGTTGGAGTAGTTGGCCCACACGTGGCCGATTTCATTGAGCACATCCAGGATTCTCTGCTTCTTGAGCACTGACGTGAAAATGATAGGAACATCGCTGAACGGAGCTATCCTTGCCCTGAGCGACTTGGTGTACTCTGCGAGAGTATTGCTTTCCTTCTCGAAAAGGTCCCATTTGTTCACTACCAGAACGCAGCCCTTCCTGTTCTTCTTGATAAGATTGAAGATATTCATGTCCTGCGCCTCCATACCGGTAGTGGCATCTATCATCATGATGCAGACGTCACTATGCTCGATGGCCCTGATGGAACGCATCACGGAATAGAACTCCAGATCCTCGCTGACTCTGTTCTTCTTACGTATTCCGGCAGTGTCCACGAACATGAACTCGTGGCCAAACTTGTTGTAATACGATGATATTGAATCTCTTGTGGTTCCGGCAACGGAAGTCACGATATTTCTCTCCTCGCCGAGAAGCGCATTTGTAAGAGAGGATTTGCCGACATTCGGCTTGCCTACTATGGTAATACGAGGAACGCCAGGATGCTCGTCCTCCGCTTCCGTATCCTCCGGCAGTTTCTTGAGCACCTCGTCCAGGAGATCACCTGTTCCGCCGCCATTGGCTGCCGATATGCTGAAAATTTCACCGAGACCGAGACCATAGAACTGATATGTGTCAAACATCTTTTCACCGGAGTCCACCTTGTTCACGGCCACGACTACCGGTTTGCCGCTCCTTCTGAGCAGGTCGGCGATTTCCGAATCGTAATCGGTGATGCCCGTGGCGGCCTCTACCATGAACAATATCAGATCCGCTTCCTCAATAGCGATTACTACCTGTTTTCTGATTTCTTCTTCGAAAACGTCATCCGAACCGGAAGTATATCCACCGGTATCCACCACTGAAAACTCCTTGCCGCACCATTCGCATTTTCCATAATGCCTGTCGCGTGTCACGCCTGCGGTTTCATCTACAATGGCCTGCCTCATACCTACGAGGCGGTTGAAAAGTGTGGACTTGCCCACATTAGGGCGTCCTACGATTGCTACTAAACTCATCTTTTTAATGCTTGATATCTGCTCTCACGAGAAGATTGTTTTTCCCGTATCCCGGGCTTCGTATATAATCGGGCCTCAGCCCTTCTTGTCAGCTTTTTTCTCTGACGGATACAAGCCGCAGCCGATGCACGACTCGCTGTACGTACCGGAACATGTCGCTCCGTTCTTCTTTCCGCCTTTCGTTTTCGAAAAACGTTCGTTGTCTTCCTCGCGCATACATCTGATGCCCATTTTCTTCATGTTTTCATTGGACCCGACATCGGTCTGCGGAAACGCCTTGTTGCGGAAGATGATGTTGAAACACATTCCGGCGACTCCGATTCCGATAAGTATCAATGCTGCAAGAAAAACTCTCATAATATAATGTTACCCTCTCCTCCGCAAAGGAGAGGGATTTGTCAATGTCTTAAAAAATAAACTCAGGGCTGATAGGCTCGTTGTCGCAGACCTTGCGGATAATTCTCGCAAATGTCTCGGTCATTGAAACCACCTTGATCTTGCTCTTGTCCACTGCAGGATCTGTCGTAAGAGGAATCGTGTCAGTCACATACACCTCAGAGAGCTTGGAAGCATTGATCCTGTCATAAGCCGGTCCTGAAAGGATGGCGTGGGTCGCGCAGGCTCTCACGCTCTTGGCACCTTTTTCAATGAGGATGTCAGCGGCCTTAGTCAATGTTCCTGCCGTATCGATCATGTCATCCACGATAACCACGTTCTTGCCCTCAACTTCTCCGATAGCGGTAATGGAAGCCACTACATTGGCCCTCTCTCTGGACTTGTGGCAGATGATCACCGGGCAGGCGAGATCCTTGGCATAAGCGTTGGCTCTCTTGGCGCCGCCCATATCAGGGGCTGCAATGGCCATATTCTCGAGGTTGAGCGACTTGAGGTAAGGTATGAACACCTTGCTTGCATAAATATGGTCCACAGGAATATCGAAGAAACCCTGGATCTGGTCAGCGTGAAGGTCGCAGGTCATTATCCTGTCCACCCCTGCTGCGCAAAGAAGGTTTGCCACGAGTTTGGCTCCGATAGACACTCTCGGCTTGTCTTTTCTGTCCTGGCGTGCCCAGCCGAAGTAAGGCATCACGGCAATCACTTTGTAAGATGAAGCTCTCTTGGCTGCATCGATGGTGAGGAGCAGTTCCATCAGATTCTCTGCAGGCGGGAATGTGGACTGGAGCACAAATACGGTGGCTCCACGTACGCTTTCAGTAAATGAAGGCTGGAACTCTCCGTCACTGAAGACAGTGACTTCTGAATCTCCAAGATGAATTTCACCTTCTCCTTCCGGCTGAAGTTTGTTAAGTTCAGCAACGACTTTTGCGGCAAAGTCCTTTGAGGCCCTGCAGGCAAACAATTCCATTTTATGTTGGCAGTTCATTGTATATAAGTATTGTAATTAAGTGAATTACAAGCAATTATCTTAATTCTTATTTTTACATTATTAAACTATTTGTAAACATTTGTAAAAAATCAGAAAAAACCTTAATTCCCTATCGTCTCAAAATCGGTTGCAAAGATATGCATTTTTTGCGATGTTTTGTCAGAGGCCGAAATATTTTCTGACGGAGAACACTTTGTCCTTGTCCTCCAGTTTTGCCTGGGCGAGTTCCGCGCAGACGCGGGCTTCCTGCTCCGGGCTTGCATAGTTCCGAAGCACGCCCCAGTCGTCCGACCATATCATGTTCAGGACAGCGAAGAATGCCCAACGGTTGTATTCGCCGTCTTCCTCGAATCGGATGTTGAGATTCTGGAGAACCTGGAACGCTTCATCGGGATCCTCCCAGTGTGCACCTCGGGAGCCGTCGAAATTGACGAACTTCCGGACAATGTCTTCAGCCTCATCCTCCGACAGGTATTCGCGATATCTGACGAAGTCCTCGCATTCATCAGCGATGGCGCTTGCCGATTCCGCATCCATCGTCTCGATGAGCTTCAAGATGATTGCCTGCCCTGTTTCAGTGTCTATCCTTTCGCGGAGGAGATCCATGAACCTGCCCGCAATTATATTCGTGTCCATAATCTTACTAATTTAGAATTGTTACATTTTGCTCGGCTGATTCACCAGCCTTGAGAGCATGTCCTTGAGTTCGCCCATCGTCGCTTCAATCTTGCCGAAGCGCTGCTCCGTCTCCTGCTTTTCCCTGAAGGCCGGATTCAGTTCCGCGAGCAGCGATGTGGATTTTTCCAGAATCCGCTTCTGCTGCTCGATCGAGGCGATTGCCTGTTCTGCCGCAGCTTTCATTGACTCAACTTCTCCTGCGAGTCCTTGCCTGTCAACCGAGAGGACGAGATTGCCGGCATACGTGACCGACAGGTTTTCAGGTATGACATAATTTGCCGTCTTGCCGTCTGCCTCGATGGAGACATCCACTACCATTCCCGACTTCCCTGCAGCCGGGTTCATCTCCATCCGCGGGAATCCTGCGGATACGACCTTTCCTTGTATCAGCGTCAAGTCCTGCTTGTCGAGGATGAACACTGGATAGTTTTGTTTCAAGTCCTTGAAGTACATACGCGATTAAATTATGAGCGGAGGGCTTTGCCGCCCTCCACCCTGTGAAACTTCAGGCGCTTAGGCCGTTGTTGCCGCTGGCTTGAGAGCCGCGATGAGTTCAGCATTCTGCTTCTGCTGCGAGAGCTCGAGACGTGCGTCATTGTACCTCTGCTGGAGGTCAGCCTGCCAGTGGCAGTTGAGGGTATCGATAATCCTCTGAGTGTTGTCCTGACCTGCGCGCACGATGTCGCACTTGTCCTGCTGCATCTGGAAGCCGATGCCGGAGAAGCCGCGCTCGACGCTCCTGTTCACGAAGTCAAGACCTGTCTGGATCTTGTACTCGATGTCCTTCTGGCCGAGTTGGTTCTCATAGCCCATCCGGATGATGTTCTGCTGAGTGTTGCAGCAGCAGTCCTTGATTGCCTGGATGACGTTGCAGTCGCCCATGTTGACCGCGTTGATGACGCGCTCAGCGGAGAAGCCGACCTGTCCGCCTACCTGCTCGATAGCCGAGCGGACTGCGCAGATTCCGCCCTGCAACTGGTTGAAGTCGCAGTTGAGACTTGCCGCGAGTGTGGATATCGCATTGTCATTGCCCTTGATTGCCGACATCAGCAGGTCGCTGTTGTGGTTGTCGGCCACCTGGTTGCGGAGAGCGTCAATCTGTCCTTGTATTTCGGTGCCCTGGAGACCTCGGTTTCCGAAGCCGAATCCGTTACCGCCGAAAAGCGCCAGGAAGATGAGGTACATCCAAGGGTTGTTCATCCAGTTATTTGCGCCTCCGTTCATGGCTGCCATCAGAGCCATCGGATCAGTGTCTTTCTTCCCGAGCATTGCCGCTGCGAGGATGTCATTGCTGCCTCTGTCACAACAATAGATTTTGTCCACCATTTCTGACATAATTATGTTGGTATTAGTTGTTACCCGCCTCTTTTGCCTTCGGCGGTCTTGGCACGTGTACATCGTACCACAAACATATAACTATTCTCTTTGATTGTCAGACGGTTGTTTCCGCACAAGGTGTCTATTGCTTCCGCATTGTTTCCATTTTTATGCCATCCATTTTGCGGCGAGCTTCTGGCATACCAGACGCAGCCCTGACGAGTTCGCAAGGCGCGTCTCGAAGCCCGATATTGCGCTTCTGACGGCACGTTGCGTCATCCCCATCCTCTCGGCTATCATTGCAGGATAGAAGCCGTTCCCGAGAAGCAGGAAGATGACGAGATAACGCGCGTCCACGACTTCCTCCTTGCGTTCTGAAGAGAGTATCCGGTCGCTGTCTATTTCCGCCTCCGAGGAGACGTCTGCAAGTATTCCGGCGAAAATTTCCGATTTTCTCATACGTTTGTTAAATTTTTTGTTTAACTTTCGCCTCAGAGCCACCTGATAAGAAACAATAAACCCGCAGGAATCAACCGAGGCATTAAGTTTGCCCCTGTTTTTGCCTGTGGGTTTTTCTTATTGGATGGCTCTGATAATTAAATCTTGCAGTTGCAAGTCAGGGGCATTTTTTTGCCCTTATAGTGTCTATATGCGCAATAATAAGGCTAAAATGCGCGTCTTATTCTTCCAAACTATCCAACACGCAATAGCGGCAAAAGCGGCCAATAAAGCCCAGAAGCCGCGAAGCCTGAACTTCTGCCATGCATTCAATTCAGCCTCTACATAGACAGGCTTTTCGATATAGACGTACTTGTCTCGATAAACGATGCTGTCCCTCCGTTCCTTTGTATTCTTACTCGGAACCGGAAAGCGACCGCGAGGTTTCGTCTTCAGGGAATGGTGCAGGTATCCGAGCGCGTCTATGCTTGCATCCGATACTGCAAGGTCATTCTCCAGATGAGAGGACGTGTCCTTCACCGCCACCTTCTCCGACTGTTTCGGAAGTTCAACGTACACCGTATCAATGGTCTCGATTAACTCCGTCCTGATTTCCACCTTGGTGCTGTCGTGTGTCTCGATACTGGTTACTGCATGTCGTGAACTGCCGCAGGATGTCTCAAGCAAGGCAAGCAGCGCAAATGTCACCAGTTCGGGAAGAAATGACACCAGTCCGTAAAGAAATGACACCAGTTGTATTTTCATTGTTTTCATTTTATTGATGTTTTCGCACGTAGGTAAATCTCCCACCTGTCGTCAATGCCGTTCAGTCCTCCGTTCACGCACTTGGTGATTGCCTCGAAGGTCTTGCGCTCTCCGGCTCCCGAAAGCCTGTCCGCAAGGGCATTAAGGCCGTGTGCCTTCCACCATAATGCGGCGGAACGGCAGGCATCCAAAGGCATCAGCAGGGCATCGGGCCAGACGGTCAAGTCCTTTCCCATCAGTGCCGACATCGCCACGTAGTTGTCGCGTCCTGTAATCTGAATCAGCCCGCGGCCTCGGAACTTCCACCCGTCGCAGCTCTTTTCATTGCCGTTACCTATGCGGTTAGCATACACGCGGTTGGCGATCTGCTCAGGATGATATGCGTACATCACAGCCTCCTGTTGGGTCGGAAAATACTTCGGGAACACCTTCCTCAGCGCCTGTGCCGAATACTTCAGGTTCTCCTCGACGCAGTTCAGCTGTGCCGATTCGTGGCCGACCTGTGCGAGGAAGGCTCTCGCCCGTTCAGCCGTGTCAATGCAGCACTCCCGCATCGCCTTGTCCAATGCGACTGCGTACCTTTCAATGTTTTTCGACAGCGGATAAATCTTCCGCAATGTGTCACTTGTAATTGTTGTCATTATTCTTTATTTCCTATGTTGTGCTTCGGCTCTTCCTTAATCATCTCGATAACCTTCTGTGCCTTCTCGCTGTCCACACAGGAGATAATCTCCTGAACGACGTCAACTACCCTGCCCGCCGCGCTCTTCTTTTTCTTGGAGTTCTCGATAACGGAGCGCCCCTCAATGAGAAGCACGCCCAACGTCGCAAGAATCGCACAATAAGGCAGGCTATACCACGTGAATACCGCTCCGAGTATGTCAATGAGCAGGAAGAAATATACTATCCTCAGATAGTCTATAATCTTCCTCACGGTCTTCCGCAGCCCGTGGCTCATAATCTTTTCCTTGTTCGTTTTTGCTGCGTCAATCCCAGTCCACATGTCAATCAGTGCAGCCGCACAGACAAGCACGCAGAGCAGGAAAGCTATCATAATCCCCCGGCTCAGTCCGTCAGGGAGATTAAGTGTTTTAATTATCTCGTCCATATCATCCCTCCTTGTCCTCTACATCCTTGAACCACTTTGCGCTCTTTTCCTTGACAATAACTTCCGCGAAAATATCGCCGTTGCGCGTGTCGATTATTCCATTTGGAGAGGAGAGCCTCACATAGCCATCCCTCACTCCTTCAATGTTCATCCTGTTCATAATTATTCAGTTGTTACGTTGGTTTCTTCCGTTGCCTTCGCCTCAAGCGCTGCGACCTTGCCAGCAAGTTCGTTGATTGCAGAAACGAGGTCAGTCTTGCTTGCAGTGTTCAGGCTCGACAATGTGCCGATATTCGTCTTGTTTGCCTTGATGGTGTTGTAGGCGTCGATAGGATAGACAATATCAGCTCGCAGAGGCGTGGATGTCTTGCCGTCAGTGATTATCGCCTCCTCCGTTCCTCCTACAGAGACTTGTTCCGTGAGGTTCAGTTCGTCGTAGTTGTATTCTTCAGGTGTATATTCGAAACACAACCTTACTCCAGATAACGCTTTTTTTAATTCACTGATACTATTATAATCGACTTCTGTTTCGATTATTAGTGATTTGTCCCAGAATATCGGCGTAAAAGGTTTCTTAAATAAAGAATCGCTCGATACTATATAATCAAAGTTTCCGTTTGTTTTAGAATCGAACCTCTCAATGCTGAAGAAAGCTTTTTTGCTTGAACTTTCATTGTTATACCTCCAATTGAGGTCGCCAAGATCTATAGTTTCAATCCTCTTTACCGCCTTTGTCGGCGTAATCTCGTCATTCACTGAACCAACAGACTTCAGCCCGTCAGGGAAGTACTTCTTCAGAGTCTCGCTCCACTTTCGCTCGGAGACCTTGCCATCCGTGTCGGTTGTCTTGATTCCCTCGGCGAAGGACGACACAATCTCTCCCTCGTCGTAAGGGATATAAGGCACGTCGTTGATGCTTGAATAGCCGAGGCGCTTTGCGAAGTCGTCGGGTGTCGTAGGCTCGTTGCCGCTGCCGAACATCTGGGTGAGGTCTAAGAGCATAATATCCTCAATCGAAACAGTGTCACCTACAGTTATAGTCTCATTTGCAGGTAACCCCAGTCTCAAGTCTGAGAATCCTGTTCCTGTGGCAGTTAAAATTGCAGCAATTTTATTAACACCTATTTTTGCCGTATATGACTGTTTATCTGTATAAACAGTCGTCTCGTAAAATGTAAGGCAAGATGCCCCTTCCTTTGAAGTTGTCAGTTGGAAATAAATCAGATATTTATGCGCGTTACTAATAAATAAGTTAACTGCAAGACGATTCTGATTTAGACCTTTATCTCCTATCTTAGTATACGTATAACTAATGCTGATACCTGTTTTTGTTATAGTTCCATTAACAGGATACCATGGTGTATCTGAACCAATTGCTTGATTCAGAACAAAAGAGTTTCCCTTTATCCTCTTGATGCTCGCGCTTCCGTCCTCTATCTGGTTGTCTCCTCCGGCCCTGCGCGACATAATCACTTCCTCCGTCGCATCACCCTTTGACGTGAGGTTGTCAGCCGTGCCGACACGCATTGATTCGTAGTAGCCGTCCGCGAATGACTTGAGGTCCACCTTCTTCCGCAGGTTGTTGATTTGTGTGGCGATGGAAGCCTTCGTTCCGTAGCGGCGAACCCTCAGTGTCGCAGCTTCCGGCACGTCAGCACGATAGCAGACGAGCACGTCAGAATATGCCTCCATCGCTTCAAAGCAGACGTATCCGCTTGTAGGGATGTCCGTGCTCATTGCCGAGAACAGCGGCACGTATTCAATCCTTTCAATTCCGGATGTGGTCGTGGTCTTGATTCGTGCGACGAAGAGAGCCACGCCCAGCTTCATCTTGGCGGCGCTGCCCATATACAGCTCGTAGGTGTTGCCTACCACCACCGCACCGATGGCGGCGATGTTGAAGTCCGCGTCGTCCACGAACTCGCCGTCTGCATTGATATACTTGCCTGTGGTCTCCGCAGTCATTGCAACTGACGGAAGTTCCGCGTACTGCCCCAAGTCGCGCTCAAGCGCCGCGACGCCGGAGGACACTTCTTTAGCCTCCTCTGCTGCATCGGTGGCGTTCTTTGTCGCAGTCTCGGATTCGGTCTTTAGGCGTGCGAACTCAGCCACACGTGCTGATTCTGCGGCAACCCTTCTTTTTTCCGTTTCCGCGCGGACAGCCTCTGCCGATGTCCTTGCGCTCTCATTCTTCTTCCGCTTCTCCTCGTTTGCCGCTCTTGTCCCTTCGGCATTGTCTCTTGCGCTTTCCGCCTTCATCCTTGCAGATTCCGCATTGTCACGCCCAGTTTCGGCGGTCACACGAGACTGCTCGCTGGCGGCTCTCTGGACCTCTGCTTTCGCCCTTTTGGCTTCTGATTCGGCGCGTTTGTCCTCTGCCGAGGCCCTTGCTGCCTCAGCCTTAGAACGTGCCAGTTCAGCCTCTTTTCGTGCGTTTTCGGCATTGACTCGCTGTTCCTCTGCCTTTGCGATGCCCGTGTTTATCGTTCCTGCCGCCTGTGCTGCCGCATTGGCCTTGTCCGCAGCATCGTTCGCTGCTTTCGCTTTCGCATCCGCATTGCCGGCAGACTTGTCCGCTGCCGCTGCCGCATCGGTGGCCGCTTTCGTTGCAGCCTCAATCTTGGCGATCGCTTCTGACAATGAATAGAAGCGCATAGTGCCGTCAATGTCCAGAACGACCTCGCCAGTATCCGCATCGGCTTCTTCCGTTGTCCTGACAATTTCGAATGCGGGAACGTCCAGCGATGAGGAGAAAGCCTCCCCGCTCGCGAACTCGACTATCACGCGGAAAGGTCCTGTGTAGTTCTGGTCTTTTGCCGCATATGTGCAGCGCAGCGTCTTCCCGTCAGCCTTGTGCGCCATTTCCGCAACAGGTTGCCCCTGAACGTCTGAAAAGGCATACACGTGGCGTATGTCGCCATCTTTCCATGTCACCGGCTGTCCGGAGACATTCACGGACAGCGCAATGGTTATGTCCGTGCCGATTCGTATTTTTCTTAAATTAGCCATATGTGTTATGATTTATCGTTCTTCGTTATCGTAACCGCGCCACCGGCAGCCTCGACAGCCGTCTTGATGTTGTCTGCCTGGTTCTTCGTGTAGTTGCTGCCGATGACGGCAGGAGCATTGTCCGCTATCGTCTTCGCATCCTTCAGTGAGAGACCAGCGCTATTCCTCAAAGCATTGATGACAAGTGTCTTGTTGCTGCCGGCACTGACGAGTGTCGCAGTGTATGACACACCGGTACTTCCGCCTCCTCCTGGATCTCCGCCGCCGCCGCTCTCATCATCCCACAGGTCTTCATAAAACTCGAACTCGCGCAGCCTTGCACCCGTCATGACGCCTGAAATGAAATCATACGTGCCGCCCTGCAGAAGATAGTTGTGGTTGATGTATTGCAGCGTGGCAGAATAATCCCACATTGCTGCCTGAGACGGCATGCAATCGCCGTCCAGAATCTCCATAGGCGATTGGTGGTACTGCAGGACCTGCTTCGCCATGAATGCCGCGAACGGAGCCTTGGCCTTGCCCCATGTGGTCGTGCTCAGGACAGGCGCGACCACACCGTCGTTCCGCAGCGCATAGAAAGCATTGCCGTAGTTCTGCGGCGTTTGCCAATCGACGTTGCGCGTGATGAAGCCCAATTCAGGCGAGCGAGAATTGGTCATGTTGAACGTCTCATCATTGATTGTCGTAGTCGTGTCGCTTTCCAGTTTCCCGGCAGTTTCCGCTATCAGCGAAAATCCTGTAACTGCGAGATATATTCCGCAGCCTTGCGGCGTTGAGAGGATGGTAGTGTCACCGATGACGAAGTTGATTTCAGCGATGACAAACGTCAATCGCCCTGGCTTCGTAAGAAGTTCACGCTCGGCCACCGTCGAGGTTGCCTGCAGGTTGAACGAAACAGATGACATCCCCTTGCCGTCCTCATTGTTGTATGTGAGTGTTGCGCTGGTCTTCTGCCATCCTGCATCAGCCTTGTAATAGGTTGTGCCGTCAAGGGTAGTGTATTGGATGCTATACTTGAATGACGACAATCTCGGCGTGAAGTCCACCCTCTGTACGGATCCTGATCCTCCACCCGTCGTCGTGCGCGACAAGAACCGGTATTCGGTTTCAAGACTTCGGCCGCCGGCATATATGACAGGATATTCGCCGAGCTGCACCTCGAGAGTGCCGCTGAGCCCTGGAAGCAGTGCATTGATGTTATAGACAAAAACGGATGAAGGAGTGCTTTCGTTTGCCGCCAGAAGCGCCGTGTGTTCAAGGTCAATGACTGACGATTTCCGCCCATTGGTCGGTGCGAATCCGTTGCCTGTCTCCCATCCTGTAGCCGCCTTGCCGTCATTCTCCGCAATCGCACCATTTATCTGCACGCTTGCCGGCGTAGGACGCATGTTGGAGGCCGTGTTGTTTGTCCAGATGTTCGTCAGGTATGTCGTAGATGAGGACGACAGCTGCAGGTTTTCGCCTGCGTCAAAGACCGCTTCCTCGTCAAAGTCAAACTCCATCTTGTCGATGATCTGCTTGTATGCCGGGGAAAGAGTTCGCGTGCCGCCGCCGAGGAACATGACATTCTGAAATGGTATGCCGTTTCGCTTGAGGTGCCCGAGAAACGGCAGGTAACGGAGATATGTCACAAGGCACCGGTTGTTCCCGATGTAGCGGAAGCAGAGCCCCAGCGAGGACATCACCTGCTCGAGGACATCATACCAGTCCTTGCCCTCAAACGCGAGGACGTTTATCCTCAAGTCCGAGAGAGTCGTGCCTTCTCCGAATGTTATGTCCTTGTAGTCGTGCGGCTCGTCAAGATTGTCAAGTTGCGACAAGTCAAGCAGCTTCACGATGCCCATCGGGAAATCTATCTTCTGGAAGGCGACATTCAGCAGGTCGCCGAGTGTGGCCGTGCCGCCTTCTCCTGCCTGGAGGTCAAACTCGAAGTCCTGAAGGTGCCCGATGTTGTCACGTGCGGTTATGGTGATTGTTCCTCGGTATGCGAGCGATTCCTGCCAGTTGTCCGGTGTCATATAGCCGCTCCAGACGGCCGCGTCTCCCTGCTTGATGACGACCTTGTACATCGTGCTGTCCGGCGTGAAGAACTCCTGCCAGTTGCCGTATTTGACGTCTGCCGTGTCCGCCTCGTCATTCATGTCAACGATGGAGAAGTTCACGATGGTCTTCTGGATAGGAGACACCGGGTCTTCATCGCCGTCCACCTCGAGCGTCACTCCCTGCCATTCTCCGATCACGCGGGCGGAGCCGTCATAATTCTTCTGGTAGATCTCGAGCGAGAAAGCGTTTTCACCAGCCTGCTTTCGGCTGGTGAAGCGCTTATAGTATTTGAGTCCGTATGTAGCCATGATTATCTTCCATAATAGTTTCGGGCGTTGTCGCCTGAAATCACGATGTCCTTGCCTGACAATTTGCCTTTCACATAGATTGTCATCTCGGTTGAGACATTGCTGTCGATTGATGAAGTAGATGATCCTGCCGATGCGGAGGATGTTGACGCATCGCCGCCACTGCCGAGTGAACTTGCAATCGCCTGTATTCCGCTTGACAGGGCAGCGCCGAGGACTGCCAGGCCCGCACCTGCCGCTATCATTGCTCCAGGATTCGTGAATGCGAACTTCTTGGCAATCAGAATGGCGGCTCCGGCGGACATCATAAATTCACCCAGCTGCTTTGCCATATTTGCAAAAGGGTCGAGAAGCGCTTTCGTAATCGCACCGGCATCCACGTCTCCGACGCCAATCAGAGCGTCTGTCAATGTCTGGGTACTATCGGCGACGCTCGAAGCGAAATTGCCGAGGAAGCTTCCAATGTCTACTGACATGTCATCGAGCTTCTCGAGCTGTTCCTTTGCCTTTTGTGCAGCCTCTTTTGACGCTTCCATCGCCTTCTTTTCCTGCTTCGCAAAGTCATAGGCTGCTTTTGCCGCCTTGGCATAAGACTCCTGCACCAAGTCGGCGAATGTCTGCTGTTTTTCATTTAATCTGTCAAGCACTTCAGAATGTGTCCTCTCGAATTCCTCCAAAGGATCGGCGGCTTTCTGAAAAGCGTCATCGGCTGCTATTGCTTCCGCTTCTTCAGCCACAAGTGCGCGAAACTCCGCCATGTCATCTTTGACTTTCCCTCTTGACAGCGATTGCGTGAGTGCCTCGAGAAGCGCATCTCCGGCATCTTTACCGGCATCTGTCGTCGTTTGGACAATGACAGCAGAGTCATTCTTTATCTGGTCGGCAACGGCAGCAAAAGCATCCTTCATCGCTTCGAGCTGTTCCTGGACGCCGCCCACCTTGCTTCGCGCATTTCTGGCCGCCGCTGTAGGCGTGGATTCAAAAGGGCTTACCGTCTGCTTGCTGAGGGCCTGCAGTCTTGCGAGTTCGGCTTCCTTTGCCTTCAATTCCCTTTGCATGTAGGCTTCAGCCTCAGCCTTTCCGCCACCCTTATAGACATTGGTTGCGGCTGCCGTGTACATCCGCTGATAATTCTGCTTGCGAACTCCGTCGAACAACAGCGATGCCTTCTCAAGCGCTTCAGTCAGCCAGTCCAGGACGCTCTTGATTGCTCCCTTGCTGTTCTGCATGCCTAAGATAAACCCCTCCCATGCAGACTTCAGCAATTCCACGGAGCCCTTGATGTTGTCAATCTGTGCTTGTGCTTTCTCGTCAACCGCTCCATTGACTTCTTCGAGTGCCGCTCTCAATTCCCTTGCGGAAGCCGTTCCCTCGACCAGCGTCGTGAATGCGGCGACGGCTCGCTTGTCGGTCAGTTCAAGGGCTTCTCCGACGGAAAGTCCCTGTTCCTTGAGTTTGTCAAGTCCGTCCAGCAGATCCGGAAGTGTCTTCACCGGCTTGCCGATGGCCTGAGACAGTTTGCTTGAACTGTCTGCAAGATACAGGAAGATGTTGCGCAATGCCGTCGCTGCACTTGAAGCGTCGAAGCCTGAATTTGCCAGCACGCCGAGAAGCGAGGCTGTGTCACGAATGTCCAGGCCGATGGATTTGGCCACCGGTCCAACGATAGGCATCGCCGTGTTGAGTTTTGAAAACCCGAGTGCTGACTTGTCTGAAGCGACTGCAAGAACGTTGAGTGCATCTTCCGTGTCGCTTGCGCGAAGGCCGAATGTCCTCAGCGTTGAGCCTGTGAAGGCGGCAGCATCTGCAAGTTCAACACCCATCGCGGTCGCAAAATCGAGGATAGCCTTCTGCATCGACATTATCTGTCCTTCCCCGAAACCGAGCTTGGCAAGTTCAGTCTGCAAGCCTGTTACCTGGGTGGCCGTGTAGGCGGTCGAGCGCCCAAGCATTTCGGCAGAATTGGAAAGAGCCTTGATTTCTCCGACAGTCTTTCCGAGCACGCCGGCGAGCACTGAATTGGCCTTCTCGAAGTCCGCGATGATCTTGACTCCAGATGCGAATGCTCTTATCGCAGCAGTGGCGGCGGCTATCGCAGCCGCCACCTTCTTCCAATTCCCCTGCACCCAAGTTCCGAAGTCCTTAGTCTCTTTCTTGGCATTTTCGAGTCCCTTCTTGTACTCGTCTGACTTGAGTTTCAATTTGACCCAGAGGTCACCTATCTTTCCCATGTTATTTGCCGTTAATGAATTCCTGCAACATTGCGTCTAACTCTTTTTTTTCTTTGTCGCTGACCGCCCATTCACCGCTTTGCGCACGCTTGAGTTCCGCCTCCTTCTCCCATCCGAAAGGCACCCACAGGGCAGGCGTGGATGGCTTCTGTTTGACGTAAGGGTTTTGCTGGAGCATCAGGAACATCTGCCACCTTGCTCTCTCCCAGCGTCTCCTTTCGGCTTGTTCGGCCGCTTCACGCAGGAGGAGAAACTCCCTGACGGTCGTTCTCCCCGCCTCGGACTCCGTCTTGTGGCATTGCCCCACAAGAAACGCCTCAATTTCTCCATAATCCAGCGCCAGCAGGATTTTTTTTTTGGCTCAGCCTCCTTCTTCTTTTCCTCGGCAAGTTCCGCGAGGCTTTTGCCTGACAGCAGCCGCACGACATTCGTCACTATGCGCCCGAAGTCGTCAGGGTTTTCAGCTGCCCAGATGTGGAAGTCCATACGCTTGTGCCCGAAGTCCTCCACGTCCTTGCCGGACAACTCCCACCAGTTCAGAGCGCCCAAATACAGCACGTCAGCATATAGCGACATGACGGCAGGGATGTTGTCGGCATCCGCCTCGAGGTTGATGCCTTCACGCCCCTTGTAAACATAAAGGCGCGGCGTTATCAAGATGTTCACCGCCACGCCTTTCTTCAGTTCGATAGAAAACTCCGCCGTCATACTTCTGCCGATATGTTTGGATAATGCACTGGAGCCCCTGTGATTGTCAGGTCAAGCGACCTCGAAGCGACAGAGCCGTAGTCGTTGGTGTCGGAGATTCCGGTGATGATTGCCTCGAAGAGATCCCCCTCGGTAGGTGTTGCGCTGCCTGTATCGCCAGAAAGCTCGCCGATGAAGCCGAACACCGGTTGTCCGTTATGGAGCGAACTTATCATCTTGTGCTGCGGCTCGTTCGCAGTGTCATCAGCGAAGACGGTCACCGATGCGGTCGCGCCCTTTTTGCCTGAAATGAACTGAGCCCAGTCGTTTGACTTGTCGCTCACCTCGATAGCCTCAGCTGTGCGGTTGAAGCTGTTGTTTTGCTCGCCCTTCAGCCATGTGAAGGTTCCAGCCGATTTTCCGGTTGTGAGGTAGAATTTCCTCACGTTTCCAAGTTTTGCCATGATTATCCTTATTTAGCTGCCAAATAAAAAGTTATGTTAGTTATTACCCGATAAAGAAGTACCTGCGTGTCAGATACCTCCTCCAGTGTGTTTGTCGTGCTTTCCGTCACGCCCAGGATGGTGAAGAACTTCGTCTCGTCATCCGCTTCCTTGATCCTGTCAAGGTTCTCCTGGCTGATTGCCAGGGCCTCGCCGAGGCTCTTGTTGGACATCGCGTCAATGACGACGGATATCTGCCTCACCTCGCCTGCCTTGTCGAGGCTGCTCTGCTCGTTGATTGACGAAATCTCCGCACGCGGATATCCGGCAGTGCTGCCGACTGATACCCCCTTGCGTTGCATCGCCTTCGTCAGATGCCTGAACAACTCGTCGCAGGCTTGTGTCTTTTTTCCTATCTCAATCATTTGCCTTTGTCAACAATTCGCTTTGCCGCCGCTTTCAGTTCCTTGACTATCTTCTTCGTCTGCGAGTCCACAGCCGGCTTGAAAAACGGATGCGGCTGCGTTCCGTGCTTTGCGATGAACCGGGCGATCGCGAATGCGATGCTTGCCGCATTCTTCTTCACTTCAGGGTCGCGGCTTCGCTTGTACACCCACGCCTCGAGGATTTTCGGAGGAGGCATCTTGCCGGCCCTTCGCCCATATTCCAGGTACTCGGCATAGCCCTTTCCGTTGCTCGAGAAGAAGCCTGCCTGGTATTCGCAATCAGACAGCTTCTCAGCCTTGCCGCTGTTTGTCAACAGACCTGTCACGTTGTTGCCGTTCAGCCGGAGGTTCCGCTTCGCTTCCGCCACGATGTTCATCGCGCCTCGGGCAAGCGCCTTGTCGCAAGCCTGCTGCATCTGCTTCTCGTGCTTCCGGAACAGCTCCTTCAGCTCGCTGAAGTTCTCGACTATGAAACCGTCTGCCTCCATGCTGCTAAGGGTTGTCAATCTGATAATATCCGGATATCCGAAGCGTGCGGTTGCGCTCGCCCACGTTTTCAGCCTGCGGGAACACGATGTCGTGTCCTTGCCAGCGTATGCCGTTGAACTTCACGTCCGTCCACCGCATTTCGATTTCCAGCCCTACCACATTCGCCTGCTGAAAAGTCATCATCGTCTTGGTCGCGCTCATCTGCTCTACGGAGGCGAAAGCCTCAAGAACCACCTTCGGTTCCGCGAGGCTCGCATGTCCGTATTCATCAATCCGGGACTCGAAGAACAGCAGCTTGATTGGCTGCCTGTAGCGTCTTGCATTTTCCGGAGTCCTCAGCATTGCGACACGATTTTTACAAGTTCATCCGCCTGTCCGTCATAGAGCGCAGTGGCGTACTGGTACACAAGGGGCAGAAGCCGCCCGTATTCGGCTTCTTTCGGCGCGGTGGTATAGTTTATCACCACTGACGGGAAAACGCCCGCAGTGCGCACGTTTCGCCCGTCTATGGTGTAGTCCACGTTCACCCCGTCAGCCGTTGCCACCGACAAGACTTCCACAGGCGTCTGGTACAGCCGAATCTCCTGCTGCGAGTTGTTCTCAACACGCAACTCAAATTCACACGGCAGTATGCTCACATCCGCGTGCGCCTGGATCTCCAGGGCCGCAGTCGTCAGCATCTGCTGCAGTATCGCGTCCTGCGATTCGTCAACTGCCCCCACGTAGCGCTTCAGGCTTGGGAGCAGGTACGACCTCTTGTCGTCTATGATTCTTGTGACGGTCAAACTCATAATTTATCCGATGATTTTCCAAAAACCTTCCTTGAGCATATATCTCACTGCATCATTCACGAGCACCTTGCGCTTTTCACCGGCAGGGATGCCGTCGTGCGGCTTTACCACCTCACACACGACGACTTCGCCGATTTTAGGAGCGCGAGACGCGCGCTCGGGCTTCTTCATCTCAGCCGGCATCGATTAGGCCGATGGTGCAAGCGCTGCTATCGCGGTGGTTGTGTTAGCAACGTAGATGACGCCCTTCTTCTCTGAGGTAGGAACCTGAATCTGGAAGGCCTTCCTTAGCCAGACTCTCCATCCGTCCTTTCCTGCCAGTCTCTCGAGCTCCATCTCGTATTCTCCCTTGTCGATGATTGCGACGCATGACGTATCAGCGACTACGATCTCGGTTGCTGAGAGTTGGTCGGTGAGGACAATCTTCACCTGGCCGAGCATTCCGGTAACCTGGTTGAAAAGGTAGTTGCCGTTCTTGTCCTTCAATCCTCTGATCTGAGCCTCGATGGTTGTCGGAACGATGGCAACATTCGGAGAGAAGCCGTTGGCCTTTGCCTGTGCGATGGCGTCGAGGATGACGTCCGCGATGTTCGCATTCTCGTACTTTGCGCCGGTAGCCGCGAATGCTGTGCTGCCGGAAGTCTTGAGGCCATAGACGTGATTCGGCTTCGTAGTGTCAGCGCCGTCGCCGCTCCAGATGAAGGTGTCAGCCTTGCGGAGAACACGTGCGATACCGCGGGTTCTTGCCCACTGATAAACGGCATTGAACCAGTCCTCGATTTCCTGAGATACCTCGATGAATGTCGCAACTTTCGCGAAGCGTCTTGTCTTGCCGGCGAGCTCATAAGAATTGCCTGTAGCAGGTTCCTCAAGTTCACCTACATAACCGGTGTTGTCGGTGTCTGAACCTTCAAGCCATTCGATGGAGTTTCCGGTCCTGGTGATGTGCGGGAATGTCGAAAGGAAGGTGTTTGCCTTGAGCCTCTCTGCATAGATGTTCTGGTCCAGCTGCACGCCGAGCGAGCTGTTGGTGATGTTCGATGTCGAAAACTTGAATGACGCCGTGCCGTAGGTTTTGCTTTCGATGAACTTCTCCATCGCTGCCTTGTTCTCCTCCATGAATTCTCGGAGGACGATGTCGAAGGACTTCCCGTTCTTCTCTTTCAGTTTCTTGTTCAGGTCTTCGAGAGCCTTCTGCTGCTCCTTGACTGTCTTGTCGAGGTTGCCCACCTCTTTCTTGCTTTCATCGAGAGCCTGCTCGGCCTTCTCAAGCTTAGACGCTGTCTCGTCTGCCTTAGCCTTAGCATCTGCTGCCTCCTTGGCTGCATTCTCGGCCTTTTTTTCCGCCGCCTCCATTTTCTCCTGGAGTTCCTGCGCTTTTTTTTCCAATGTTTCTGGCATGTCTGTAAGAATTAGATTGTTTATAGTTTTGAGTAGATTCTTTTTGCGATTTCCTCCTTGACGGCAGCCTGCAGTGAGAGCAGCTGCGCCTCCGGCATAGCGGCGAAAGAGCCTGCCATGTCCTCAGCCTTCATGTCCGTCAGGGTTGCGAGCGGATTTGCCGCGCGTGTGACCGGCGAGACTTCTACGATGCTGATTTCCTCGAGGTAGCGGACTTCCTGGTTCTCCACCTTGCCGTATGACCAGGAATCGGCGTAGTAGCCGATGGAGAATTCCTTGATTGCGCCGGCGCGCATCAGGATCTGGACGTCCTTGCCCTGCTGAGTAGGCAGGATGTCCGCCTCTATCCACAGGCCCTTGTCGTCAACTCCCTTGGCGGTTATAATGCCGATGACATTGTGCATGTCGTGCTGATAGCAGAGAGCGCAGCGGTCGCTGTCCTTCGAGAGCAGCCACTTGTCGCAGGCGCCGGCCTTGATGATGTCGCCGTAGCTGTCGATGTTCCCGAAGGCAAGCGCATACGCGCGGATGGACAGCGTGCCGTCATCCTTCTCCTTCTTGACCTCGATGCTTCCAGCGTGATTCTTAAACTGAATATCCATTGCGTTTACTGATTAACGCGATGAATTTAATTTTCTGACCGCCTGAAACTTAAATGGGAATATAGGCACGTTTGAGGCACGAAAAAGGGCCCCAGAAATCCGAAGCCCCAACACAACAAAAAAAACAATTAAACTATGGAGAATTAAACTGGTATGCGAATCACGTCGCACGCGCAGTTTATGACTTCTTTCGCCTGGGCACCGAGGCTGGTGTCGTGAGGATACATCAGCAGGCTCCTGCCTACCTTGAACGGCTCCTCCTGGGCAACGATTACCCCGTCAACCGCGATGTGGCTGTCCCGTGAATTTCCGAGACCGCTAATACTCCACTGCTTCGTGAACTTCACCCCGAGCGAGCGTGCGGCAGCGTCTCCGGCCTTACCGAGCCCGAACATCGTCTCCGTCTGGATTATCCGCCTGACCTGCCACAGCTCGAGTTCCTTGTAGTTCTTGAACACGTCAAGCGTCAGTTTCTCGATGCCGGTGACCTCATCGGCCATCCTGTCCTGGAGTATCTGAATCAGCGTCTCCTTCAGCGTTCCCGTTACCGAGACAATCAATTCGCCGACGCGATCGTTGGCATACGCCTCAATTGCATTCAGCCACAGGCTTGTCAGAACCTCGCTTTCGCCGGCCTTGGCCTTGTTCATGTCACGGACTACGCTCTTTGCGTGCGGCATTCCTACCGCCGTCAGCAGCCCCGTCTCGATGTTCCGGAGATACGGCTCAGAAAGGTTCGTGTCAATGACGCCCGCCCATTCTGCAGGATCCTTGTCCTTGCACAGCTCCAGCACTCGCTTGACTTCAGTCCTACGGCACTTCCGCAGCCTCGTCTCGTAGGTTGCCGCCGTGCGGAGCGCCTTCAGACGCAGGTAGTCCAGATGCCTGCGCGTCGCAGGATTTATCTTCTTACGCATTGCCGGAAAGTTCGTCAATGTCAATGTCTCCAGCCTCGTAGCCGAACTGTACGCCGAGCGGGATCATCGGCTTGCTCGCCCAGTCTTCCTCAATCGGTTCGTAGCCCATTACCTCGCGCTTCTCGTTCACCGATGCGTTCATCTTGTCGAGCGCGTCAAGCGTATCCGCAGGCTTCTCCTGAAGCACATCAATCTTCTGGGTGTCCACCTCAAGCGAGAATTCGTGCGAAAGTCCGCAGTAGTTGAGCAGGTCTTCGGCGAACTCATTCGCCATCGGCACTGCATTCATCTCGTAGATGGTCTTCTTAGCCTCTTTCGCATTCTCATACTTACTCTGGCCGTAGTAGAGGTCAACCGGCAGATTGTACGCGAAGCAGACCGCAGTCACTGCTTCCTTGTGGCTCTCGAGGATGTTCAAGTCAACAGGCGCATTTCCGAGCGTCTTCACGTCAATAGGGAAGCGGAGCACCTTGGTCTTGCCGATGTTCTTCTGAGCATTGAACTCCCGCTCGAGCTCGTCTCCCTCTGCCGGACGTGTGATGCCGGTCAGTTTATCCTGCGGAGGTGTCACGATGTTCGTCACGCCGCCATTCTTGAGCGCGGTGTCCTCGCGCAGGATGCCGCTCTGCATCATCGAGAGATACATTGAGGCTGCCACCAGGCGCGATGTGCCGAAGGCGCTCTGGTCGTCAAGATTATAGTCGAAGCTCTCGAACACGTCCGAGAACTTGATTGTCCTGTCTCCTGCAAGCCCCTGCAGCTTCACTCCCTCGAGAACCGAGTCCGCGCCCCATTGTGCGCCGATGCGCCACGAAGGGATGACGTACATTTCCTTGATTTCGCCGAGGTTGCGGCCCACTGCCTTCGGGGCATACACCCAGGCATCGCCGTACAGCAGCTTGTTGATTGCCCAGGCCGTGCCGAACTTCCTGAGCGTGAACCTGTCATTCGGTTTCGCAAGCAGGTCGATGAGCCAGTGCTTCTCAACCGGAGTGTCGTCTGATTTCTTCGTCAGCAGCAGGTACTGCATAACCTCGCCCACGTTTCTGGCGATGTAGTTCACGACTCCCTGCACCGGGGCACTCTGCCGGTAGTATTGCTGAATCTTCATCCGGTCGAGTTCCTGGAACGGAGGCAATTCCAGTCCACGCGTGCAGGCCGCGATCGCCTTCAGGTATTCGTTGTTTGCGTTGTTGCTGATATCGTCATAGAAGCCCTTCATCTCGCTTCTGAGCGATTCAATTTCCTTAGTTGATATGAGACTTAAACCGAACATATAATTTCAAATTTGCCCCAAAATAGCCCCGTTGGGGCTATTGTCATATTTGCGCATATATTCGTGTTTGTGCAAATTGTCATTAGGCGACCGAAAAGATTTGCTTTTTTTTGAAGAATTTTCCTGTTTTTCTTGCATAATAAACAAAAGTTTATTATCTTTGTAATGTTAAAAAAGAAAAGGCATGAAAAGAAAAACAAAAGAAAGAATCAAGCTCGAGAAAGAGCTGCTCTTCTACTTGGAACTCTACGGAGAGATTCGGGGTCGAAATGAAACTCAAAAGCTTCTGGCCGAGTTGGATTACAAGATTGACGAACTGGTAGAAGAACTGAAACATTAACAACCCCCACCGCAAGGTGGGGAATAAAACTTATAGATATGATAGACAAGACTTATATGGACGACCTGAAGAACAGGTTCGTCAATGCCAAGACCGAGAGTGAACGGGAGTGTGTCAGGGCTGAGATGAGCGCGGCCTGTGCAGAGGATCCGAAAGCAGTGGGTGAAGTCATGGCCATGCAACTTGACGAGACTATCGCAGAAGCGAAGAGCATGGCCATTCGCGAGAAACTCGCGAGCGTGCTCCCTGCCATTTCCATGTCGTACATCGCGAAGAATTATTTCGGCAAGTCCCGTTCATGGCTCTGCCAGCGAATCAACGGGCTTGCTGTCAACGGAAAGGAAGCGAGGTTCACGGAGTCCGAGAAGGCCACTCTTGACCTCGCACTGAAAGATATAGCAGGCTCGCTGTTGAATGTCCGCCTGTAAGGCTGGGCGGTCGCCTTTTCTTTTTAACAGAATCAGCCTTGTGCCCTGCTCCTCGGAGCGGGGCTTTTTTTATCCCTCCCCGATGGTGTTCGTCTGCCCGAGGTATCTGAGCTTTGTTACGCAAGCATAGTTGATGGCATCCATGAGGTGGTCATTGCCGTCCTGCGGCTCGCTCAGATAGCGGCTCCGGTCTTTCGGGTCAGGCTTCCAGGAGTAGCGCTCGCTCTCCCACTTGATGTGCTCGCCGGCATATCTGACGGAGAAATACTGGAGATAGGAGATTCGCCCGGCCTTGTTCCGGTTGTCCGCCGGCATCGCGCAGAGGTTGTTCATCCGCAGTTCGCCGATGTGCTCCGGTCGTGCCGGGTCGCAGTAGATGTCCGCCTCCCTGCTGACGCCCCACGCTTCCATGTCCTCGTATATGATTCGCGCGATATGTCCTGCGAGCAGTCGAGGCTGGTAGCAGACTTCACGCAGATAGACCGTCTTCGTGTCGATGTCGTAGGCACAGCAGACGACCGCCGTCGGGTCGTTGCTGTAGCCCCAGTCAATGCCGTAGAAGCAGGGGAGATGTCGAGGGAAGTCTGACAGGCTGATTTGCTTCCATTGCTTGTATATGATTCCCTCCGAAAGCGTGGCCCATTCTCCGAGCCAGATGTTGCGGTACTTGTCATAATCGGCAAGGCGCATCTTCTCAGCCTGCCGGAGCAGTGTCCGGTCGAGGTTCTGCCGGTTGTCGAGGTAGGTGGTGGAGATGTAGCGGACATCGTCAATTACACCATTGAAGCCTTCAGGCACATTCTTGTAAAATCGCTCGTAAATCCACGAATGGATATCCGTAGGGTTGAAGCAAAGGATGATCTGGTTCGGCGCCTCGAGAGTTCGGACGGAAAAGTCGATGGTGTCGAAAAGTTCTGGGTCGGTCAATTCCTGTGCCTCGTCCAGCACCCACGTCTTCACGCCCTGGAGCGATTTCAGTTTGGCGACCTGATTGCCGGAGGAGGCCATCAGACCTCTGAAGATGATTTTGGCGCCGGTGGACAGGTTCACGATGTCGGTCGCCCTTGCCCTGAAGTGGTCCTCAATCTGCAGGGCCGAAACCTTGTCGCTGAATTCCGGGATGATTGAGACTTCCGCCGAGGTCATTGTGTAGCGCGTGAACAGGATGTTCAACGGGTCGCGATATGTGCTCAGGCACAGAGCAGTATTGACAGCATACGACTTGCCGGAACCTCGACCACCCTTCACAAGGGTATAGCGGGTGTCCGGCATTGCGCGAAACAATGGCTTGTATTTCGGCGAGAACAGCATTATTCCTCCTGCTCTATATCTTCATCTTCTTCTCCGAAGTAGATTGCCGGCGGCTGCGCGTCTCGGAGCGTAGTCTCAGCCTGCACCTTCTGCGTGGCCTTTCCGTCGAGCCGGTCGATGATTGCCTCGATGGTGAGGCTCTTTCCGGCTTGTATTTCTTTGATTAGAGCAGAGAGGTATCCGACGGCCATTAGCGGAAGTTCTGGGTTCTTCAGCATCTCCTGTGCCTCCTGCTTGTTCGCCATGATGATATTTTCGAGCAGGCCGGTTTTGTGTCAGGCTCAGGACTTCGAGCGGAAACTGAAGCTGAGTATCGGCAACAACAAGGAGGAGACTGTGCCGGTCGAGACAATCGCCTCGCATAATTTCATCGTCGTTGACGGCAGCGATGTTGCCTGGCAGAAGGTCTTTGTTTCCGACATCGGCAACATCCAGGAACTTCAAGGCTTGTTCTTTTGGAAGGGTTTCCCGCACTGCCGGATCCTGGATGATTCCACCCTGGTGTGTGACTATAAATGGCGAGGCCAGATTCCTGTTCAGAAGTACGGCTACAGGAGAGGCAAGATGCCGGTGTTCCTGCTGAACATAGACAAGTTCACGGCTCGTGTCGTCGTGCAAGTCAAAAATGACAGGTATCGCGTTACGTTTGATGATATCTATGCCTCCGGGCGGATGGCCGGAATTGAAAGCGGCTACTTCGATTTTCTCATTGACGAAAAGACCGGAGGCTTTAGAGAGGCGGCGTTGCTGGATGTGGCGCTTGACGTGTTAGACCGGATGTTCACCGAGGCTGTTGACTTCAGCAAGCCCGGCTACCTGTCTCCAGACTTTTGAACACCAGGAGCCGTCCAGAAAAAAAATAACCTTTTTTTTGAATTTCCTATTGTTTTATTCAAATTAAAGCCGTATATTTGTACCAGTTAAATGAAACAAAGGTTAAACTCAAAAAAAATAATTGCTATGAAAACTTTAAACGAAGCAGCTCAGAATTTCAATCTCGAAATCGTGAACACCAATTCAGATCCTGAAGGTTATAATTTGTATGATTTGAAGAAAGCCCTGACAGGCTTTGCTTCTTTCGAGGAAGCCGAGAAGGTTGCCGAGGAAATCGGCGGCCATGTTGAAAAGCTTGTGAGGCCTTTTGACCACGAGTTCTGGACACGCGAAGGCCGCATGTATCAGCCAGTCTCTTTCACGGCAGAGATGTTCGGCGATAATTACGCGATATTCGATAACGCTGAGAACTACTGGATGGATGCCCAGGAAGTCCTCGCTGAAAAATTAGATGGCGCTGACCTTAAGGAGGTCGAGAATACCCTGAAGGACATAAGAGAAGCCTACGATGCCATCGACGATCTGGATGAAGGCGAGGTTGCCCTCTGTGAAAACTACAGAGGCATCTACCTCTACAGGCAGACTCTTTCCCCTGTAGAATACACCTTCGACAGCAAGGACTATACAATAGGCGTTATCGCCGACTAATAATGACAAGCTGCCGCTTCCGGGCGGCGGCTGTTAAAACCATTCGAATATGGCAGAAAAATTCACGCACGGCGGCGCTCGGCCAGGAGCCGGCCGCCCTGGAATATCGGCAGAAAAAAAGAGAGTGACGTTCAACGCCATGATTGCCCCTGAGACATTCGCCTTCATCGCCGAGCGGGCAAAGCAGCAGGGAATATCCCGAGGCAAGGTCATAGATGTCGCAATCGCCACACTCGTCGACCTGTGCGAGCAGCAGGACTAAGGCTCGCGATCACTTCTGGGTGCTTGACCAGTCAAAAAGGTCGAGCACCTTTTCGTTTGCCCTCCACATGACCTGCCAGTCTTTGGCAATGTAGATGTCTGTGATGCTCATGTTCTTGTCAATATGACACAGGCAGTCATTGATGACCGCCTTGTCCACACCGGCGGAGTATGCCAGCGTCGCCCAGGTGTGCCGTGCAGAGTAAAAAGTCAGAGGCTCCGCGATTTCCATTTTCTTGCAGGCACGCTTCAGACCGACAGACAGCTCAGTCGTGAAAACATCCGCGGACATGGTTGCATATAATCGCAAGGCATGTTTTCTCGCCGGATCCGCCCAACTGTCGAACAGCGGCCGGATACGCTTGTCTATCTTCACGTGCATTTCTGCGCGGTCATCTCTACGACCTTTCGTCTTCGTTCTGTTATAAATCAAGACATCACCTTTAGGTGGCGGGCAGCTGTGCAAGTCTATCGCATTCATTCCCATCAAGGCAAACGACAACAAAAACATGTCAACAGCCCGCCTGTCTATCCTGTTGGTTATCATGCCGCGCTTGTCGATTATCGCCTGTATAGTCTCCCTGCTTACGTTCCGGTGCGGCGCCTGACGAGTCCTGACCGGATGATAATATGCGAACGGATTCCGGATTTTGATTTCTCCTGTTTCCTCATTGTTGAAGCGCATACGAGCCTGTGCGTGAATGTGCCCGATGCCGGAAGGATATGCACCCGTACATCGGGAACCAGCTCCATACTTAGCCACCAGCCACGCTTCGAAATTGCGCATAAATGAGGATGTTATTTCCGAGATGTCCAGGGTGTTTCTCCCTGTAAACTTTTTCAAGGCATTCAGAGCATTACGATAATGATAGCGCGTATGTTCTGCCGTCTTGCCGGCAATGATTTCTTCAGCGAACTGGTAGAAATCAAGTCTGAATTCTTCATCCCGTCCTTTGTCTATGAACTGCACAATCTCGTCAACCGACATCTGTGATGCCGCGAATGTGTTGATGCGCGAAGCCGCCGCTCTCATCTTCGCAATCAGAAGGTCAATCTTGTCAAGCACCGCGCGGTCGCGGATATTGCCGGAGCGCGTGAGCTGCGATTCGGTTACGGCGATGTTGGTTGAGATGTACTTGACCTTCCTGTTTGCCGTCACCCTTATCCTGATAGTCTGCGTGCCGTCAGCCTTCCGGTAATCAGAGACGACAGCCTTGAATGTGATGGAGCCCATAACTTTTGTAAACTATTTGTAAACAAATTCAGGGCAAATGTAGGCATTTTTCTCTAACAAATAAAAAATAGCCATTCAGCAGATTATCGCTGAATGGCCTTTTAACTCACACACGCCAAACAATTTCTTTTTATGTTGGCAGTTCATATAAAAGTTATTGGTTTGTTTCTTTCTGTTCAGCAAGGACGGTTCCTATGTAATCGAGGATTTCATCCCGGCCAAGTCCGGTTTCTGACGAACTGACGAAGCTCAGAGGCAACTCCTCCCAAAACTCGGACAGCTGTCTTTTGTCTTTTTCTATCTGCGTCGCTCTGGCCACCGGGCCCATCTTGTCACCTTTCGTGAAGATGATCGCAAATGGTATGTCACTGTTTCCCAGTTCGTTGAGAAAGTCCATATCCACTTTGCCGATATCGTGCCTTACGTCTATCAGCACGAACAGCATGACCATTTCCTGAGAATGGTTCAGATAATTCCTTATGACATTCTTGAGTTTTTCGCGTTCAGAATCAGGAAGTTTTGCATAACCGTATCCGGGCAGATCCACCAGGTACCAGCTGTCATTGATAAGAAAATGATTCACCAGCTTGGTCTTGCCGGGGGTTCCGGAGGTCATCGCGAGCTTGCCGTTTCCGGTCAGCATGTTTATCAGTGAGGATTTTCCGACATTGGACCTTCCGATGAAGGCGAACTCGGGCAACTTGCGCGACGGTTTCTGTTCAACCTTCGTACTGCTGCCTGCAAATTTTGCACTTGTTATCTTCATACCGGGTTTCATTCTCGATTATTGTCAAGCACTTCCAAAGCCGTTTTCAGGGGGTTTCGAGTCATTTTCCGGAAATCTTGGACGTTTCCGCAGAAATCAGCCTCTGAAAAGCGGTGCAAAGATAGCAAAATTTTGCAGTTTTCAGGCAATTTTATAAATTTGCGGCGTAAAAATCTGACTGAAACAATTTTATACTAAGAATATGGCAACAACAGCTGATTTCAAAAACGGAATGTACCTGAATTTCAACGGCAAACCATGCGTGCTCGTATATTTCCAGCACGTAAAGCCGGGAAAAGGTCCAGCATTCGTAAAGACTAAACTCCGTAACCTTGAGAACGGACGAATCCTCGAGAATACTTTCACCGCAGGTGCGAAGGTTGATACTATCAATGTCGAAAGACGTCCTTACCAGTTCCTTTATGGTGATGAGGATGGATACAACTTCATGCACGAGGAGACATTCGAGCAGATTCACCTTCCTAAGGATGTTGTGGAGAACGCAGACCTCATGAAAGAAGGACAGCACGTGGAGATGATGTTCTTGGTAGACGAGGAAAGATGCCTCACCTGCGAGCTTCCTACATACGTTACATTGAAGGTTACTTACACCGAGCCTGCAGTAAAGGGCAATACCGCTTCTACCAGTGCTCTTAAAGAGTGTACACTTGAGACAGGTGCCAAGATCATGGTCCCTCTCTTCATCAACCAGGATGACGTCATCACAGTAAATACCACAGACCGTTCATACGGCCAGCGCGTATAAGGTATTGGGACAAAACCAGATACAGGAGTGACTAAAACACTTTTAGTCACTCTTTTTTTTCACTTTTCCGAATAGAACAAATGGAAAACAACCGAAAATTCGGGACAATCTTCGAGATTGGCGATTGCCTTGTGTCAGAAGAGGTCATCACGGAATACTTCGCCTGCGACTATGAAAAGTGCAAAGGCTGCTGCTGCATAATAGGTGACAGCGGCGCTCCGCTGAAAGAAGAGGAAATCGACAAGATAGAAGAGTCTTACGGGAGTTTCTCCGGCTTGATGCAGGAGTCCGGCAGACAAGTCATTGACAAAAAGGGATTCTTCGAGATAGATATCGACGGGGATATAGTGACTCCGCTCTGTCCGGGGACCGAGGAATGCGCATATACGCTCTTCGATGAGCATAAGAACTGCTTCTGCGCCATGGAACGCAGTTATTTCGCCGGAAAATGCAAATTCCGCAAGCCGATATCCTGCTGGCTCTACCCTATCCGGGTGACCAGACTGTCCAACGGCAAGGACGCGCTGAACCTGCACAGATGGGAAATCTGCAAGGATGCTTTTGAAAAAGGCCGGAGAGAGAATGTCCGCGTATATGAATTCTTACGCGAACCTCTCATAGCGGCTTACGGAGAAGAATTCTGGGAAGCATTGTCCTTCGCCGCAAAGAATTTCCTGGGATAGAGGCTATTCCGCCTCACTCTTGGCCGCCAGAAGTTTGACGGCATCATCGTAGTTGTCAGCATTGACCTTCACCTCAAGGCTGTCGATGGCAGCATTGATAGAAGGATAAGCAGAAGTCTGACCGAACACTTCGGCCGGGATACCGTTGGCATTGAGCAGTCCTGCCGCAAAGTCGGCGCTCATCTGGTCTGAATAGCGCGCGACGGTCTTAAGTTCCTGTGTCATAATCTTATTCCGTTTTTCGCAGTGCGTTTTCGAGTCCGTAGATAATTCTTATGGTATCTTTCCTGAGGCCTTCCACCTCAAATCCGCCAAGCGTTCTGGTCAGGGTAATCCTGTCTTCCAACATTCTGGACAGGCGGTTCAGGAAAGAACGGTTACGGAAAGTCAGGTTCTCGCCTTCTTCCTTCTCCAGGCGGTATCCCTTGTCTTCCATATACTTCACGACGCCATCGCGCACCTCAGCATATTCGCCCGGTATCAATGCCTCCTTCTTCACGAATCCGAATATCGGATAAACTGAAGAAATCGCCGCGAACATCAATGCTATCTGCCACAATGAGTCGTATCCGTTTCTGAACATCGTGCTTATATTTCCGTCCAGCACATGGGCCAGGACAAGCACGGTCATGATGATTATCAGCAATATGGTGAAATAGAAAAAGTATTTCACCGCTCTTACAATGTACTTCAATACTGATGACATAATCAAGTGATCATTTTTAATCTTCTCCACGAATATAGTCATTTTTTTCAAAACAACCTCTTTGTTTCTCCATCCGCGAGGGATGAACCTCCATATCCGCAATTGCATTTAAAATTACTTTATGTATCTTTGTGTGAAGTAGTTTAAAAAATGTCAGAAAACACTCAATACATAGTTTCAGCGCGGAAATACCGCCCGACATCTTTCGAAGGACTTATCGGGCAGGACAACATTGCGCGCACCCTGAAGAACTCCATTGTCAGAGGAAAACTTGCGCACGCATATCTTTTCTGCGGACCGAGAGGCGTGGGAAAGACCAGCGCTGCCAGAATCTTCGCCAAGACCATCAACTGCGAACATCCGTCCGCGGACATGGAGCCTTGCGGCCAATGCGAATCATGCATTTCGTTCCAGGAAGGCAGGTCGTACTGCATCCACGAGCTGGACGCCGCTTCCAACAATGGTGTGGACGACATCAAGGCCCTGATGGATCAGGTGCAGATTCCTCCGCAGATCGGAAAATACAGCGTATATATCATCGACGAGGTGCACATGCTGTCCTCACAGGCGTTCAATGCGTTTTTGAAGACTCTTGAGGAACCGCCTGCACACGCGATTTTCATATTGGCGACGACGGAGAAACACAAGATCCTGCCGACCATATTGTCACGATGCCAGACCTATGATTTCAACAGAATCAGCATCCCGGACATCGTCAGCAACCTCCGCAGCATCGCTGTCAAGGAGAACATCACCATAGATGACGAGTCGCTGCATATCATAGCACGCAAAGCTGACGGAGCGATGCGTGACGCATTGACCATATTCGACCAGACTGTGGCGTTCTGCGGAACCGACGTCAAGTATGAGGACGTGCTGCATAATCTGAACGTTCTGGACTTCGAACACGGCTTCAAGATAACGGAGCAGATGCTTGCAAATGATTATGCTTCAGCACTTCTGGAGTTCGACAGCATCCTGTCCAAGGGATTCAACGCATTGTATTTCGTGTCATCTCTGAGCGACCATTTCAGAAATCTGGTGGTGGCGAAGAACGCGGCACTAGACGCATTGCTGGAGCTGCCTGATTCATTGAAAAAGAAATATAAGGAGCAGGCGGACAAGTGCTCGCTCCAGTTCCTGTACAACGCTCTCGCCATTACGGCCCAGTGCGAGGCAGGATATAAGGAGAGCATAAATCCGAGGCTGCACATCGAGTTTACCCTGATGAAACTCTGCTTCCTGTCAGGTGGCGAGGTAGCGCTGAGTGCTGTCCAGTCAGTTCCGGCGGCACCACGTCAGGCGACACCGGCAAGACAGGCAGCACCGGTGGAGAAGGCAGTTGCCGCATCCGGTCCTGTCGCGGATACACCTGAAAGCAGGACGGTAAGCCAGGCCTCAGCCGAAACACCGGCACCTCAGAAGGAGACCACTCCAAGCACAGCCGAAAGCTCCGTACAGACAGCAGCAGAGCCGACTCCTGTTCAGGTCAATGACGCAGGACAGACTGAGGCTCAGGCCAATGCAGAGGAGCAGCCCGCCCCGGCACCTGCCGCAAGAAGACGCAAGGCAACCAAGACAGCGTCATCGCTTTCGCTTGATGCCATCAATGAAGAGGGAGAAAGGAAGGAAGTCAGCGCTTCTGGCATAACATTGTCAGACAAGATGCCTGAGGACCTGGCGATTTACGAGAGCTGGAAGAAAATACCGGAGCAATATGTGAGCAGGCCGAGACTATACACTACATTGTCCTCGACCAAAACCACTGTCAAAAACAAGGAATCCTACAAACTTCTGGAATTTTATGTGCAGAACAGCTCGCAGAAGGCCTGGGTGGAACAGGAATTGCTCAGGGAACTCGAGTCCAAGATCCAGAAGGACCTCGGCTCGTCCAGGGTGCGTCTTGCCGTCGAGGTGATTCCTCAGGAAAAAGTGGAAAAGAGAATATATATGCCGGAGGACAAGGCCAAGGCCATGATTTCCGGCAATGAAGAGATCGGCAATCTGGTGAAGGATTTCGGTCTGGATGTAAAATAGTGAATGAAATGAAACTTCGTTGCGAAAATTTGGTAAAGAAATATGGGGTCAGGACTGTGGTGAAGGGCGTGTCCATGGAAGTGCAGCAGGGCGAAATCGTCGGCTTCCTCGGACCTAACGGAGCGGGAAAGACCACAAGTTTCTATATGATTACAGGACAGATTGTTCCGAACGGGGGCCGCATATATCTGGACGATGAGGATATCACCGACCTGCCTATGTACAAAAGATCCCTCAAGGGTGTGGGCTACCTGCCTCAGGAGGCATCCGTTTTCAGGAAGATGTCTGTGGAGGACAATATCATGTCCGTCATGGAGATGTCCAATATGACCAAAGCGGAGCGTAACGAGAGACTTGAATCGCTGATAGACGAGTTCAATCTTTCCAAAGTCCGCAAGAGTCTCGGCATCCAGCTTTCCGGAGGTGAGCGCAGAAGATGCGAAATCGCAAGGGCATTGTCCATTGACCCGAAGTTCATCCTGCTGGACGAACCTTTCGCCGGTGTGGACCCTGTGGCCGTGGAAGATATCCAGTACATCATCGCAAAGCTCAAATACAAGAATATCGGCGTGATCATCACGGACCACAATGTCCAGGAGACTATGGCCATCATTGACAGGGCCTATCTTCTTTACGAGGGTACGATTCTCCAGTCCGGCACTCCTGAGAAGCTTGCCAATGACGAAGACGTGAGAACCAAGTACTTGAGTTCGGGATTCGTCCTCAAACATTCTCCGTCAGTAGAAAGGGCCAAGGCAGAGCATGCAGCAGCATTGGCAGCAGCCGCTGCCAAGAATGCAGATTAGCAAATCAGATTATTATGAAGATTTTAGTTGTTGATGACGAAAGAGCCATCAGAAATTCATTGAAAGAGATATTGTCCGACGAAGGATATGCCGTAGATACCGCCGAGGACGGCGCGACGGCACTGGATATGGCCGGAAAGGAGAGGTACGATGTCATTTTCTGTGATATCAAGATGCCAAATATGGAAGGTACGGAAGTGCTGGAGAAGCTGAAGAAAGACGGCATCGACTCGGCTGTCATAATGATTTCCGGACACGGGGACATCGACACTGCGGTAGAATGCATCAAGAAAGGCGCTTTCGACTTCATCCAGAAGCCTCTGGACCTCAACAGAATACTTATCACCATCAAAAACGCCACAGAGCGTTCTAAAATCATCACGGAAAACACGAACCTGAAGAAAAAGGTGTTCGGGCAGCAGATGGTGGGAGAGTCCGCACCGGTCAAGCATCTCCGAGAGATGATAGAGAAGGTGGCGCCTACCGATGCACGTGTGCTGATAACCGGCCCGAACGGCTCAGGCAAGGAACTGGTAGCCAGAAGCCTTCATCAGCAGAGCAGCAGAAGCGCCATGCCGTACATCGAGGTAAACTGCGCCGCCATACCATCCGAACTGATTGAAAGTGAACTGTTTGGCCACGAAAAGGGAGCCTTCACTTCTGCCATCAAGCAGCATAAGGGAAAGTTCGAGCAGGCTGACGGCGGAACATTGTTCCTCGATGAAATCGGCGACATGAGTCTTGCGGCCCAGGCAAAAGTCCTGCGTGTGCTTCAGGAAAGAAAACTTTCCAGGGTAGGCAGCGACAAGGACATAGAGGTGGACGTGAGGGTTATCGCAGCTACGAACAAGGATTTGAGGGCTGAGATAGAGAAGGGCAATTTCCGTGAAGACCTTTACCACCGCTTGAGCGTAATCGTTCTCCACGTGCCTTCTCTTGATGAGAGAAAAGACGATATTCCTCTGCTGGTCAATTATTTCAATGACAAGGTAAGCACCGAGTCCGGTATGCCGAAGAAGGAGTTCTCGCCTCAGGCCATAAAGATGCTTCAGGACAAGAGCTGGACCGGCAATATCCGTGAACTCAGGAACGTGGTAGAGAGGCTTCTCATTCTGGGAGGCAACCCGGTTTCCCCGCAGGATATCAAGGATTACGTCAATATCGTGTAATACATGAAGTGTCCGCAGGGACTACCGATGAGCTGTCTGCTGGGACAACTACTGTGCTGTCCAGAGGAACAACCACTGTGCTGTCGGACGGATTTATCGCCATACTGTCGGCCGGATTCATGGTCAGCGTATCCGTCTTCACTTTCACAGGTTCGGCCGGCTGGAATTTCAGCGGCTCAGGCAGCAGCGGCAGAAGTTTCACGAACGCTGCCGAATCCTTCCAGACAGGAGTATAAGCAGCAGTGTCAATGCCTATGACCCTGAATGCCTGTCTTGCTATTCCGAGCGTATCGGAAGCAGCCACCAGACGCGGAATCACTCCCGTAAACACAGGAGAGCGCTGAGTATCAATGATCTGTTCACCTTCCAGTCTGGTCCTGACCGCATATTCCGCGGTACGGCCCCCAGCAAGACCTTTCAATATGTCATTGACCGTTGCGACATTGACAGCATTGATATTGTCCTTATACCTCGTGACGAGGTCCTTGCCGTAAGAATATCTGAGCGCCAGCATTGACATGATCATCTGAGGATCCGACAGTCTGGCCTCTATCGACTTGAGCAGCACGGACTTGCATACATTCAGTTCTTTCTGGTCAATGGAAGCGGTGCGGAGAGCCCGACGGACATCCGATATTATCAGTCCCACAGAATCCACCTGGACCAATGATGCAGGAACACCGATACGTTCCGACATTGAACAATGCATCTTGAAATTGAACCGCTCTTCAGGGAACATCGAGAAGTCCCAGGTCGCGCTGCCGTACCAGCCGGAGCGGGCCAATGTTTCCGACAGCCTTGCCTGCAGTGCCATGCCGGCGATGTAGGATGCCATATAATTCGCTGACGTGTAGTTCAATGGGGCGGATGCGCCGAGGTCCATGGTCTGCCTGTCCCCTATCACTATCTTGCAGGCATTGCCCGAACCGGACTTGTACTGGCTTCTGGACCTGAATGACGTCGCCTTGTCGGTACTGAACCCGCCCAGGTAGCGGCTGAGGTCTTTTTTCAATGTATATTCATCGAAATCGCCCACAAGGATGAGCACGCCGTCATTCATCTTGGAGAATTCACTCTTGAAGAATTTGTCGGAGCGCTTCTGGAAATCATCTGCCAATGTTATAGGTCTCTTGTATGTGGACCAGGCATTGCCCGGGAACAGAAGGCTGTCGAGTGTGGCCTGCGGTGAAGCACCGGCAAGCATCCTGACGCTCTGGCAGTCGCGGTAATAGTTGTAGGCGTCTCTGTTCATCGTGCCGTTCTGGGCAAGTGAGTACAGAGAACGCAGAAGGAGCTGGAGTCGGGATGAAGGAGCGGCGCCGCTTATCCGCAAGTCGGACATCGTCACCTCACCATCCATGGATATTCCATTGGCAGACAACATCTGCGCGAAACTGTAGCAGGACATTCCCGGGACATCGTAAAGCCCGAGCATATCGGACACGTAAGCGCCCTCACCAGGCTTGAGGCCAGGCACCATCGTATAACCGCCCTTGAGCAGCCAGAGGTAGTGGAACATCCTGGTCTTAGGCGTGTATTTGAATATGACCTTGAGCCCGTTGTCGAAGGTCCAGACCTGGCCGCCGGAGAGCGTTTCCGGTGACATGGCCTTGAGTTTCAGCTTAGATGAGGATTTCTTCAGTTTCAATGTATCCGCATAACTTACTGTATATGAGCCCGTTTCCTTAGGAGTCCAAGAAGCGTTGAATTTGCGGAATGCATTTTCGCCGGCAAGGGAATCGCAGACGCACCTGAAAGTAAGATTGCCGGACTTGTCAATGAGGGCCGTGACAAAGTTGTTGAACAGCCTTGCGCTCAGGTCATCCTGAAGGTTCTTTTTGATGAAGAAATCCATGCTCGTGGCAGCGGAGGCCAATGACGCCCCATACAGATAAGAGGAAATGCACTGCTCCACGTAGCCGGTGTTGCTCTTGACATCGCCGCTGTATTCGCGCATCATGTTCATGACCATCTCGGCCTGTGCATCACGATACTCTTCCGGACTCGTGCCGTAGGTTTTCAGCGAGGCCAATGTTCCGGAAAGCACGGCTGAAGCCTCTTCAAGACACTTGTCCGAAGTGGTTATCGAAATCCTGACTTTTTCATTGCCGGGACCATCCTTGCTGCTGAAATATGAATATGAGATGTTTGCAACCGGGATGCCGGCCTCTCGCAATGCGCGGGAAAGACGCTTTTTCAGGACAATGCCGAGTTCCGACGCGAATTTCTGCGAGACAAGCGGCTGTACCGTGTTCATGTTCTTTTCCGGTGTTCTCGGATAAATGTATTCCGCAGATATCGTGGCCTGGCCACGCACAGAAGGTTTCTCGTTCTCATACTTGGCCTCGGACGCGGACTGCCAGACATAATCTGCATTGACCTTGGCCGGACGGCCTTTCACTACCAGCATTGAAAGCATGTTCATCTTGTTGAGCACAGCTCCGGCATCGATGTCTCCCGAAACGACAATTGCCTGGTTCTGAGGGGAATACCTTCCGCCAATATATTCTGACTGCATGCCGATGATGTCGAATACCATCAGCAGGGTGGAATCTACTATGTCCTTCGACCGTGATAGTTCAAGGTTTGAGAAGCGATATATGGTAGCATCTTCATACACAGCGACATAACCGTCTTTTCCCGGCCAGATGCAGTTGTCTGAAAGGAAATTAAATGGTGTGTTCGTGCGGAAATGAGGCAGCATTGTCAATGAGCCCATCGCATGTACGGCAGACGATCCGGCTGTAAGCGGCGTCTCGCATCCGTAACCGCCTTTCTGGACAAGGGCGACATCCGCCTTTCCTTTCTCCGTATGATTGGTTACCAGATAGAAAGCCACACCATTGTCCAGCACCCCTGTCCTGATCTGGGATGCGACAGGAAGTGTAGGCAAATCCGCCGCTGGCATCTTTATTGAAAATAACAACGCCGGCAACAATATAACGACATGTAATAATATATAGTTCCTCATAACTGACAACTTCTTATGCAAATTTAAGATATTTTTACTATTTTTGCCCTATTGCGAATAGACGCAGGCGGAACAGACTATTCTTCCCCCAAAGGCTATGCCACAATACAACCGATTTGATAACATTTAAAAACATTGATATTATGAAAAAGTTCATTCTCGCAATGGCGGCTCTCACCTTTTCGTTCGGTGTTATGTCCGCACAGGATCTCGCTTCAGCTACAGCTACATACAACAGCGGTGCAGAAGCTCTTACAATGGGTAACAAAACCAGCGCGCTGGAGTATTTCCAGAAGGCTCTCACCATGGCTGAGTCTCTCGGCGAAGAGGGTGCTGAGGTAGCTACCAACTGCAAGAATGCAATCCCTTCAGTTATTCTTTCTATCGGAAAAGAGTTTTACAACAATAAGGATTTCTCAAATGCCAAGGCAAAATTCGTAGAGGCTGCTGAAGTTGCCAAGAAATATGGCAATGAGGAGGTTACCGCAGAGGTGGAGAGCCTTCTTCCTACAGTAGGCAAGAGAATCGCTCTCGCCAAAGTCAATGAAGCGATGAAGAACAAGGATATCGCAGGCGTGCTCGCAGGATACGAGGAGGCTATGGCCATCGATACCACAGATGCGAACACAGCTCTGAAATACGGCCAGTTCCTCGGCAACGCAGGCAAATATGACGACGCTGTGAAATATCTTGAACTCGCAGCCCGCCACGGTCAGGAAGGCAATGCAAAGTCAGTTCTTTCCACCACTTTCCTCAAGAACGCTGCCGCTCAGCTCAAGGCAGGCAAATATGCAGATGCAGTGAAACTCGCAGAGACAGCCATCAGCTACAAGGAAAATGCTCAGGCATACCTTATCGCAGGTCAGGCATCACAGAAAGCCAACAAGAATGCTGACGCCATCACCTACTTCGAGAAATATCTCGAGGCTGCTCCTACAGCAAAGAATGCAGGCGCTATCGCTTTCACAGTAGGTGCTCTCTATCAGCAGGCAGGAAACAAGGGCAAGGCTGTAGAGTTCTACAAACAGGTGGAGAACGATCCTCAGTTCGGTTCTCAGGCAAAGACTCTTATCGCTTCACTCAGCAAATAAGACGTTTCCCGGGAGAGCAGCTACCGATAAACTCAAATCACTGGAAATGAGAACATTGGAACTTCTTGCACCGGCAAGGAACATAGAAATCGGCATCGCGGCAATCGACTGCGGTGCCGATGCCGTTTATATTGCAGGGCCGGCGTTCGGAGCCAGACAGGCGGCAGGAAACAGCATTGAAGACATCTCCAGACTATGCGAATACGCGCACAGGTTCGGCGCAAGGATTTTCCTTACGCTCAACACCATCCTGTACGACGAGGAGCTGCAGGAAGCTGAAGAACTGATGCAGAAAGCGGAGCAGGCCGGAGTGGATGCCATCATTGTCCAGGATCTGGCCGTAATGAAAATGGCTGACGGAGGCACGGACGGAAAAACGCTCGGAATACCGCTTCACGCATCGACGCAGTGCGCCATCCGCGACGTGGACAAGGCAATGTTCTACAGACAGGCGGGATTTTCGAGACTGGTTCTCGAGAGGGAACTTCCGCTCGAGACGGTCAGGAAAATCAGCGAAAACACCGGATGCGAAATCGAGTTTTTCGTACACGGTGCACTCTGCGTATGTTACAGCGGACAATGCTATATGTCCGAATATATTTCCGGAAGAAGCGCAAACAGGGGCGAATGCATCCAGGCCTGCAGGTCACTTTACGACCTTACTGACGACGGCGGGAAAGTGCTCGTCCGCAACAAGGCCCTGCTGTCCCTCAAGGACTACAACCTGCTGCACCGCCTCGAAGACCTCGCCGATGCAGGTGTGGACTCTTTCAAGATCGAGGGCCGGCTCAAGAACATTTCATACGTAAAGAACACCGTAAGAGCATATTCCCAAGCCCTCGACGAAATCATAAGAAAGCATCCGGACAAATACTGCAGAGCATCATTCGGCAAAGTGTCAGGCGGATTCACTCCGGACCTCAACAAAACATTCAACAGGGGTTACACCGAGCTGTTCCTCGATGGAAAGCGCGGACACTGGGCAAGCATGGACACTCCGAAAGGAATGGGCGAGGCCATCGGCAAAGTCGTATCAGTCAAGCCATTGAAAAACAATGAGATACTGATCGGCCTGAATCTGAAGTGTTCATCCGGCGGAGGCAGTTCCGAAGTCCCTGTTCTGAACAACGGTGACGGATTCGCCTTCACTGACAGAAACGGAGAAATCATCGGATTCCGCGGGGACGTATGTTCCGGAAGCACCATCCGCTGCAAGAATGTACCCAATATAAGACCGGGCATAAACCTGTTCAGAAACATCAGTTCCGCATTTGAAAAAGAACTGTCTGCCAGACAATGCAAACGCACCATCGGCGCCACTGTCTCCTTAACAATTTCTGAAACCCCTGACAGTCATTATCTTGTACTTGCCTCTGCCGTCACCGAAGACGGACGCCGTGTGGACGTCAGTTTCGATGCCGGGACAGAATCCGCCCAGAATGAAGAGCGTGCAAGGTCAATGTTTGAAAGCCAGATAGGCAAGGAGGCAGGTATCTATTCATTCCGCCTGTCATACGTTCATACGGAAACCAGTTCAATGCCATTCTGCAGCAGCGCCTTTCTCAATGAAATAAGACGCACTGTTGCGGAAAAACTGGACCGGACGCCGCTCATCCCGAGGCCGATGCTTGATCTGCGGACTTCGGACCATAATCGACGCTCCGGCTCAGCCTCGGACAAGACAGAAGGGCATTTCCCGGCGAATCAGGACATAGACTACAAGTTCAATGTATCCAATCATCTTAGCAGAAACGCCTACCATGTTGCAGGCGGAGAAAAAATCGATGACGCTTACGAACTCAGCCACAGAAAAGACGCGGAACTTATGCGCACCAAGTACTGTATAAAATACGAGTTGGGCATCTGTACCAAGTATTGCGGTACCAAAGGCTTAGGCGGCCCGCTCCATCTCCACAACAACGGCAGGTCATTCAGACTTTCATTCGACTGCAGCAGGTGCGAGATGACCGTCAGCGCTGAAGAAGCGAAAAAGTAACCTCCACGTCTCCTAAACGGCTGGTAATTCCGTCGTACTTCTCCAGATATTTGGAAGAGAGCTGTCCCCGCCAGACGATATCGTCCCGTGAATTGAACGGCAGGGCCAAGTCGAAACCATAGCTTCTGGACTTCACTTTCACCACAGCCGAACATTTCCACTCCGTTCTGGTTCCTCCGTCATCCTCCGTCATCATGAATGCGATATCGTCCAGCTGCTCTGTCCACCTGGAGACAAGCATCACATTGAGCGGGATGGTCTGCCCCACCTGGGAGCGGCGAACCACAAGCATAAAGTCCGTAATACGCGGAGAATACAGTTTCAGTTCCGCTTCCGTGCTGGCCGTAAAGTCCTCCACACTTCCGCATTTGATGAAGAACTCCGAAGCCCCGGCAAACCAGCAGTCATAATTCCTGAGCATCTTGAAATCCTTGAGAACCAGCGACTTGACTACGCCTGGAGTTTCGACCACCCAAGACTTTGGCTTCACGACAAGACTTCCGCCTCCGTTTCCCCATTCAGGGTCCTGTTCCCTTAGCTTTTCCAATGAAAGGAATCCGCTGTCATCATTCCGATTCACCACCCAGACCGGTTCTTCCGATGCCATAGCCTCATCTACTACAACCTCTTCCAGAATACGTTCTCCGTTCTCTTTCAGTATCATACGATACCCCACATTGACCTCAGCACCGTTTCCCGGGTCGAAGGTAAGAATCGGCAGCTTTTCTCCGTCCCAAGTGTTGCATTCAGGCCAATATATCTGAATGTCAGAGTTTTCCAATGCTTCCATGTACTGGTCCGCCGACATTCCCCCGCCGGAAGACTTGGTCTTTTCCATCTTGGACAGATGTTCGGAAATCAAGTCGCGCAACGGCCTGGTGTAAGCTTTGGTTTCAGCAGGACTGTCACCCACCCCGTTTCCCGGAGAAGCGAATATGTCCCGCATCATATACTCTTCATCGTATCCATTTGAAGATGATGAAGATACAGCGTTGTGGACTTCTTGCATCTGCACCTTCTCTATCGGCAGGACGGACAACATCCTCGCTACCTCGTCAAGCGGCAGATGAGGACTTGGTTTGGAATGAATTTCACCTGTGTGGTCCACCCTCTCACACCCTGTCAACATCGCGGACAAGAACGCCATCATAATCAATAACTTTTTCATACTATTTTTGTTTTAGCCGGAGGTCGGGCCTACGGCCGTCTCTTCCGTGTCATTTGATTATGCAAAGTGACGAAAAATAAACCGTGTTCAGAAAATGAACACGGTTTTTCTTAAAACTCCCCATCCCACGCACGTGCAAGGCCGTTTTCCAACACGCCTAACAAAAATGTTTGCGGCAAACGCGCCGGCAAATGTCACTTGTGGTAGATGATATAACGCTGTTTGTCATTGAAATCCCTTACAATCTCGGTATGAGAGAAGCCGGACATTCGGAAAATCGTCTCCGTCTGACGCGCGAGGACTTCATTGACCTCGGTCAGTCCTACGCCGTCAGGCTCCAAGAACCTCTGACTCCACCTTGCAACCGCCCTGTAGAACAGAAGCGGGTCATCATCCGGCACGAACAGAGCCAGTTCCGGTTCATAATCCAGCACATTAGTCCTCATCTGAGCCTTCTCAGACTGGGTTATATAAGGAGGATTGCTGAGTATCATGTCGTATTCCCCTTGGTTGAATTCCTGCTCACAATCCAGAATGTCCATCTTCAGGAAATCCGGTTTCAATGCCCCGGTCGCCTTTATATCCGCTGCAAAATCCTGGTTCGACGCCACTGCAAGGGCATCTTCGGAGATATCGACACCTGTAACCTTGACGCCGGGTACTGACAATGCCAAAGTCCAAGCGATGCAGCCCGAGCCGGTGCACAGGTCCAAGATTCTGACAGGAATGGCATTCTTACCATAGGAAGTCCGCATCCTGTACACTCTGGTCGCCATCTTCACGGCATCGCGGCACAAAAGTTCAGTTTCCGGACGGGGAATAAGGACTGACGGATTCACATTGAACTCGCGCCCTGCAAAAGTCGCCTTGCCCAACACGTACTGGACAGGTTCTCCCTTCTCCAGCCTCTCCATTGCCGCTGTCAATGCCGGCATTTTTTTTCCGTCCACCTCGAAGGCAGGCTCTACGATATAGGTATAGCTCTCAGTACCAAGCAGTTCCTCGCACAGCATCAGAACTATCGAGCGGGCCTCCTTGGATGGATACAACGACTCCAGCACCTTGGTGCCGGATTTTACAAATTCAGAAAGAAGCATGACGACCTCTCCCCTTATTATGAATTTTCAATGACTGATGTCAGGAATGAAGTCATGTCAAGTCCAGCAGCGCGAACCATCTTAGGCACGAGCGACGCACTCGTCATGCCAGGTATCGTATTGACTTCCAAGAAGTAAAGACCATCCTCCGCAGAGATGTAATCCATTCTGACAATGCCGTTGCAGCCGAGGTGCGCATAGATTTTCTCTGTCACCTTCTGGATTTCAGAAGACATCTCTTCCGATATCTCAGCCGGGCATACTTCCCTGCTGTGGCCATTGTACTTGGCATCATAGTCGAAATACTCATTTTCGGTTATGATTTCAATGACAGGAAGCGCCTTCACCTGGCCATTGTCATCCGTATAGGCCGCACATGTGAACTCGCGTCCCTTTATGGATTTTTCCACTACCACCGCCGGGCCTTCTGAAAATGCGAAATTCACTGCAGAAGGCAGAGCATCAGCTTCCTTGACCTTGGTAATGCCGAAGCTGGAGCCTCCGTCAGTAGGTTTGACGAACAGAGGCAGGCCGAGACGGGAAACGGCTTTTTGAGCAAAAGCATTGACATCCATACCTTTACGCACGAAGGCATCCGGAGCCAGACGGACGTAGTCGATGTCCCTCAGATAGCTCTTGCAGGAATACTTGTCGAAAGCGACAGCTGACACGAATGCGCTGCAACCGCTGTGAGGAATTCCGAGCATCTCGAAATAGCCCTGGAGAAGACCGTTTTCACCCGGCGTGCCGTGCTGCATTATATATACGTAGTCGAACTTGACTTTCTCTCCGTAAACGGAAACCGAAAAGTCATTCTTGTCCACTTCCGGCCTCGCTTCTTCAGGGAACGGAACTCTCATCGAATTCTTCTTGCGGTACGCCACGAGAGACCATTTGCCGAAACGCGCAAAGATCTCATATACATCATACTTGGTATCGTCAATCCTGGATGCCGTGTATTCTCCGCTTCTGCAGGCGACCTCCCATTCAGAGGAGTCACTGCCATAAATCACTGCGATAGTGTTATACTTTCCCATATCTGTTTAGTTTACTTCTAATCAAAATAATAATCCGCCTCACTGCTTGCCTTGCGGTCCGCATCTTCGTCACCGCCGCTGCAGCTCAGGTCAATGTTCATTCCGGCCGGAGCTATGAACCTGTCGGTCTCGGAAATGCCCAACGTACCGTCTTTCAACACCTTCTTCATGAAAATGCCCCAGATCGGCAATGCCATATTCGAACCGCTTCCGAGTGCAAGACTCTGGAAATGAACCTGTCTATCCTCAGCGCCTACCCAGATGCCTGCCGTAATGGAAGGAGTGTAGCCGATGAACCAGCCGTCCGCATTGTCATTGGTCGTACCGGTCTTGCCGGCAATTTCACCTTTCAGCTGATATACCGAACGGAGACGCGCGCCGGTTCCGTTGTTGATGACGCCCTGCATAAGGTTCTCCATCAGATATGCTGTCTGCTCACTGATGGCCTCGCGTTTGCGGTTGGTGAATTCGCCCAGCACATTGCCCTGATTGTCCTCAATCCTGGTCACGAACTGAGGGGCGATATAGACTCCCCTCGACGGGAAGGTATTGTAGGCGGCTACCATCTCGTACAATGACAAGTCGGCAGGACCCACGCAAAGGGACGGGACCGCGTCAATGTGGCTCTGGATACCCATCGCCTTCATCATATTGGCCATCGGCTCAGGTCCGAGCTGCTTCATCAGGTAGGCTGATATATTGTTGGAGCTGTGGGTCAATCCCCATTTCAGCGTCACTGTCTTTCCTATCCATATGTCCTTGTCCGTACTTCTCGGTGTCCATTCGTTTTCCCCGACAATGAACGTCTGAGGAACATTGACCACCTTCGTACACGGCGTCATGCCCGACTGCATCGCCAATGTATAGAGGAAAGGTTTTACCGTGGAACCTATCTGACGCTTGCCCTGACGGACATTGTCATACTTGAAATAGCGGTAGTTTGGTCGCCCACGTAGGCTTTGATATGTCCGGTAGAAGGCTCCATCGCCATAAAGCCTGCACGGAGAATCGACTTGTAGTAGCGGATGGAATCGTCCGGAGTCATCGTCGTGTCGATATATCCTTTCTTTTTCCAGGAGAACAGCCTCATCTGCGTCGGCACAGAAAAACTCTTCAATATCTCCGACTCTGATGCGTCTTCCTTCTTCATGAGACGGTATCTGTCGCTCCATCTGCGGGCCTGTTTCATCACGCGGTCACGTGTTTCCTTGTCCACATCATTGGAGAACGGCTTGTTCCTCTTGGAACGCAGATCCCTGTCGAAACTCTTCTGGAGAGTCCTACCAAGATGCTCAGAGACAGCCTCTTCCGCATATTTCTGCATCTTGTAGTTCAACGTGGTATAGATCCTAAGGCCGTCCTTGTCCAGATTGTATTTGGAACCGTCCGGCTTTATGTTCTTGTTAAGCCAGCCGTAGAGCGGGTCGTCCGCCCACAAAAGCGAATCCGCAGCGTAGTCTTCCCTATATGTATATTTGGAACGGACAGGCTTGTCGGCATTCATCACACGGCGGAGCATGTCGCGGAAATACGGAGCCAGACCTGCATTATGGTCCTGAACCTGATAGGACAATGTTATAGGCACTTCTCGTATCGAATCTCTCTGAGCCTTAGTCAGATATCCGGCCTTCTCCATCTGGCCGATCACGAAATTCCTCCTGACCAGGGCCTTGTCCGGGTGCAATGCCGGATTATATCTTGTCGGCTTGTTCACCATTCCGACCAATGTCGCGCTCTCCTCGACGGTCAGCTCTGCCGGTTCCTTGGCAAAGAACGTCTGGGACGCCGCCCTTACACCGTAGGCGCTGCTTCCGAAGAAGACAGCGTTCAGATACATGTCCAGAATCTCGTCCTTGGTGTAGTCACGCTCCAGCTTCACAGCCGTTATCCATTCCTTCAGCTTTATCCATACCATCTTCACCTTGGAAAATCCAGGAATGCGGCTGGAGACGTCAGCTCTCGGATAGAGAGTCTTGGCAAGCTGCTGGGTAATGGTACTTCCTCCTCCCTGGCTGGAATCGCTCAAGAGCAATGTCTTCACTAACACTCGACCCAGACTCGGGAAGTCAATGCCGGAATGCTTGTAGAACCTCTGGTCCTCGGTAGCGACTGCCGCCTGCACCAGATACGGTGAAAGGTCCTCGTATGCAACATAGGACCTGTTCTCTATATGGAATGTCGTAAGTACCTGACCGTCATCGGCTATCACTTCTGTCGCCAGCTTGCTGTCAGGATTCTCGAGTTCCTCGAAGGAAGGGATGTCAGCAAATGCCCATACGAGCAGAAGCAATGTGAAAATCAATGCTATCGGGGCCGAAACGATTATCCAAAACCATTTCACGCACTTTTTTCTGGTATTCTCAGTCATCAGTTTCTCTAATATTCAAATTTTGACGGTATTGCCCGTCGAGGGCAAAACAATCTTCAAAAAAGCAAAAATACACAGAAAATTTGGAAAATATCCTGATTTGTTCCTTACTTTGCAGTCCGTTAACAAAAAATATCGAAACGATGGAGGGGAATCTCGTTATTGTTGAGTCACCGGCAAAAGCCGGCAGAATTCAGAGCTTTTTAGGAAAAGATTACATAGTCAAATCGAGTTACGGACACATCAGGGACTTGCAGGACAAGAAACTGAGCGTGGATATTGAGCACGGATTCTCTCCGGAATATGTGGTCCCTTCCGACAAGAAGAAGGTGGTCACGGAGCTCAAGAAACTTGCAGAAAAGGCAGACACGGTCTGGCTCGCATCCGATGCCGACCGCGAGGGAGAGGCCATCTCATGGCATCTTTTCGAGACTCTCGGACTCAAGAAAGAGAATACCAAGAGAATCGTTTTCCACGAAATCACAAAGACTGCCATCCAAAATGCGATCAAGACACCGAGGGACATTGACATGAACCTCGTGGACGCGCAGCAGGCAAGGCGTGTACTGGACAGGCTCGTCGGTTTCGAACTCTCCCCTATTCTCTGGCGCAAGATCCAGCCGAAGCTGTCTGCCGGACGTGTGCAGAGCGTCACACTTAGACTCGTCGTGGACCGTGAGCGTGAAATCATGGGCTTCAAGAAAGAGCAGTACTACCGCACTGAGGCCGTTTTCCATCCTGACGGGACCAAGGCCAATGTCAAGGTCAATGCAGTGCTTGACACCAAGTTCAAGGGCATTGACGAGGCCCGTAAATTCCTCGAGGACAGCAAAGGCGCGAACTTCGTGATCAGCAGCATTGACAAGAAAGAAGGGACGAAGACTCCGGCGGCTCCTTTTACGACTTCGACTCTCCAGCAGGAGGCTTCCCGCAAGCTCAGATTTCCAGTAAACGTGACGATGCGCGTGGCCCAGAGCCTGTACGAGCGCGGTCTCATAACTTATATGAGAACTGACTCCACGAATCTTTCAGGTCTTGCGATAAACACTGCCAAGGCATTCATTCTGGACAATTTCGGTGAGGAATACTCCAAGACCAGACAGTACAAGACGCATTCCAAAGGTGCTCAGGAGGCGCACGAGGCCATACGTCCTACCTATATAGAGAATACTTCCATCGAAGGTACGGCCCAGGAGCAGAAACTCTACAACCTTATATGGAAGCGCACTATCGCCTCTCAGATGGCTGATGCCAAGGTCGAGCGTACCGACATCAAGATATCTTCGGACAAGAGAAGCGAGAAATTTGCACTGCAGGCTTCCCAGGTTATTTTCGACGGCTTCCTTAAAGTCTATATGGAAGGCAGCGACGACCAGACCGATGATGAGGAAATCGTGCTCCCGGAGATGCATACGGGCGACAAGATGTTCCCTCTCGGGTTCAAGTCCGACTGCAAATTCACTGCACCTCCTTCAAGATACTCAGAAGCCACCCTCGTCAAGAAGATGGAGGAAATCGGCATTGGCCGTCCTTCCACATATTCCCCTACCATCACGACTCTTACTACGGGGCGCGGTTATATCACCAAGGGAGACAAGGAGGGAGAGAAGATTCCGGTCATCTGCCTGACCATGAAGGACGACGTCATCTGCGAAGTTGAGAAAATCGAGACTGTCGGCGCAGAGAAGGGCAAACTGCTGCCACAGGAGATAGGTATGATCGTCACAGACTACCTTGTAAAGAATTTCCACAGCATTCTCGGATATGATTTCACTGCCAATGTGGAGAAGGACTTCGATGAAATCGCCCAAGGCGAGCTTGTCTGGAACAAGGTCATCGGCGAGTTCTACACTCCGTTCCACAAGAAAGTGGAGGAGGTGCTCAATGACAAGGAGTACAGCCGAGTGAGCCGCGAGCTCGGCAATGACCCTGCAGACGGAGAGCCTATTGTCGCCAAGTTCGGTCAATATGGTCCGTATATCCAGAAGGGTGAAGGCGAGAACAGGCAGTTTGCGCATCTTGCTCCAGGTCAGCTGATCGAGAGCATCACTCTCGAGGATGCAGTCAAGCTCTTCATGCTGCCGAGAAACGTAGGCAAGTTCAATGACATAGACATCATCGCCACCAAAGGCCGTTTCGGTCCTTACCTCAAATACGGGGACAAGAACGTCTCTCTGCCACGCGGCAAAGACCCGCTGACCGTGACATTGGAAGAATGTATCGATGCCATCAATGCCAATTCTGAAAAGACTGCGGCAAATACCGTGATTTCCGACTTCACTGAAAGCAGCATCCAGGTCATCAACGGACGCTACGGTCCTTATCTCAAACAGGACGGCAAGAATTACAAGATTCCTAAAGGGACAGATGCACAGTCATTGACGGAAGAGGCTTGCAAAGAGATAATTGCGGCTTCCGAGCCTACCAAGAAAGGTTCCCGGAGAAAATTCGTCAAGAAATCTTAGCGAGGTTTTCGTGATTGTTTTATCGTAAACTATCAAAATAAGTCATAAAAATATAGATTCTTCTGTATTTTTATGACTTATTTTAAATTATTATCATTACTTTTGCAGAACGGAAGTAATAAATCGTAAGTAGTATGATAAAATATCACATTGACCAGACGGACCAGAAGATTCTGTCTTTTCTCGTTAAGAATGCGAGAATGCCGTTTTTGGAAATAGCTCGCGAATGCGGAGTCTCAGGTGCAGCTATTCACCAGAGGGTCAAGAGACTGGAAGCCAACGGCGTCATCACCGGCTCCCGCCTCTTAGTAAAGCCTCAGGCCATCGGATTGAATATCTGCGCTTTCATCAGCATCTCATTGTCCGAAGCGGACAAGTACAATGTAGTAGTGGCCCACTTGAAGAAAATCCCTGAAGTGGTGGAGTGCCATTTCGTCACCGGAAAGTACGCGCTGCTGGTGAAGATTTATTGTTTCGACAATGACCACCTCATGGAGATTCTGCTCAATACAGTCCAGAAGATTCCTTATATCCTCGCCACAGAGACGATGATCGCTCTGGATGAGGCCATCGACAGACAGGTCTGGGTAAAGGACTACAGAAGGACCAGTTATTCTGACGGCACCAAGAAGTCATCACCATCGGAAATGGCTGACGACTAGGCAGTTGAGCCTACCTTCCGATATCGGTCTCACATGTCGGGATTCAGCATGGCCTTTGCCATCGCCAGGTCTTCCGGCGTCGTGATTTTGAAATTCAGCCTCTCGCCTTCAATATAGACGAGAGGTATTTTGCATCTGGACGCGACTGATGCGTCATCAGTGAATGACGTGTCGTAAGCCTGGGAGTATGCTTTCTTTATGTCCTCAGAACGGAAAATCTGAGGCGTCTGGGCTCCGAAGATCTCGGACCTGTCAACATGTTTTTCCTCTTGTTCGCTATAAAGTTTGTGTCCGAATTCGGATTGCACGGCAGACGGCTTAAGAATTTTAAGCGTGTCCACCATAGGGATAACAGGTATCAGTCCGCGAATGTCCTCGTCCTCCGAAATGACTGAGAACATTGACTTTATCATTCCTTCCGACAGCATCGGACGGACTCCGTCATGGATGGCTACAAGTGCTCCATCCGGCACTTTTTCGAGCGCGGCCCTTACAGAGTGAAAGCGGGTTATTCCGCCCCTGATTATCATCTGTGGGCACATGAAATCAGACTGTGCGCAGTAATCCCGCCACCACTGCTCGTAATCACCGTCCACCGGCAGCACCGTTATCACGGTGATGTCGGGGTAAGCGTCAATGAACTTGGTGATGGTCCGCCGCAGCACCGGAATCCCAGCGAGATCGAGAAACTGTTTCGGCAGTTCGGAGTGCATTCTGGTCCCGTGTCCTGCCGCCATCACTATAAGATATTTTTTTCTGTTCATATCAGTTCATTTTAATGATAACTCTATTGGGCAAATTTAAGATTATTTTGTAATTTTACGGAAAATATGAATTTGTATTATCCTGTCTTTGACACTTTGATTTTAAGATATCAAGGCCCCAGAGCGCTGTAATGG